>ERZ777011.335-NODE-335-length-74964-cov-20.598993_pt1 | contig 74964 bp, 59 predicted proteins | sample MGYA00374964_ERZ777011 | MGnify/ENA primary metagenome ERZ777011 (study PRJEB29310, sample SAMD00008975) | mouse gut metagenome | study: EMG produced TPA metagenomics assembly of the Metagenome analysis of fecal microbiota from mouse which was promoted... | reverse complement strand
TTGAATTTCAATAATTTCAAAGTACTCTTATGATTTTTTAGTGGACACTAATGAACTTCTTTAAATCCGCTCATCTGAAAGGTGCTCAGATTACCCTCGACGGGGCAGAAGCTACCCACAACAAAAACCGCTGTCTGAAAGACAGCCATAGACCTACATTCTACCGAATTGTTGAAAACATCAAACTTCTAAGGGAGCAAGCTCCGGAAATCAATTTAAGCATCAGGGTAAACATCAACAGAGATAACGCGCATGAGTTTATCGAAGTGTATCACTACCTCCATGAACTTCTTAACGACCCTTCTATCAACATTTATCCCGGAATAATCCGGGAAGACACCACCGACGGCTGCGCATTGTGCTACTCCTCTCTTAACAGTCGTGATTATTTCGAACTTCTTAAACAATGCGCCGAAAATGACATACCTGTGAATTTCATGCCGAAACACATCATGTCAAAGAATTGCATGATTAATCACCTGAACTCATTTATCATAGGGCCGAAAGGCGAACTTTACAAATGTTGGAATGATTTCAACCACCATGAACGAGTGATAGGCTATATATTCGACACCGAATTTTCAAACCGTAAATTGTTCCTGCAATATATGACACAGGCCGGAATCCACTCCGATCCGAAATGCAAAAGCTGTCTGATATTTCCGGCTTGCTCAGGAGGTTGCGGATATCACCGCTTAAAAAACAAGTTTGAAAACGGACGATATGACTTATGCCCTGTTTATAAGGACAAAAACATACTTGAGGAAGCTCTTTTGTCAACTTTAGCAAACAAAAATAAAAAAAAACATATGCCCGAATTGCATATTTAAGCTAATAAGCATATCTTTACATTTGTTAATATTTATGGCTAAAAACTCCTCTTATGATTCTGAAAGCATTCCTCACCGCACTCCTGCTCTCCATGTTCACTGCACTACAGGTCTCGGCTGAACTGACGGGTCGTGTTGTTGACAAGACTTCGGGCGCCCCCCTGGAGTTTGTCAACGTGGTGGCCATGTCGGCCGATTCGGCATATATGACCGGATGCACCACCGATTCCATCGGCAGGTTCTGCCTCCCGACAGCCACCAACCCGGCAATTGTGGGCTTTTCAGTAATCGGATATGAGAAACGCACATTGCCTGCCCCGGCGGCGGGAAGTTTCGGCGACGTGGCCTTGACCACTGCCGGCATTCAACTCGCCGAGGTGACGGTGGAAAACCGCACCCCCGCCACGCGCCTACAGGGCAGCAGCTTCATCACAACCGTTGCCGGCACTTTCATGTCAACCTTGATTTCCGCTGCCGACGTGATGCAATGGATTCCTGGGCTCACCGTCAGCAACAAACAGATCCGGGTATTCCAGAAAAGCAACCCGCTCATCTACATCAATAACCGTAAAATCAACTCTTTCACTGATGTCGAGACCCTTGAAGCGTCAAACATCGCCAGCATCGAAGTGATATCCGATCCAGGAGTGAAATATGGTATCGGCACAGACTGCGTGATTATAATCCACACCAGGCGCAACCTCGCCGACAGCTTCAGCACATCGCTGATTTCAACCAACACCGTGGCTAACCACTATTCAAACTCTGAAATCATCAACCTCACATTCAGGCAGAAAGGGCTGGAACTCACCGCCAAGGGCTTATTCTCGCACTCCGACCTCCTGTTTGCCAATGAAATCACAGAAGAATCTTTCAGCACCCCGGCTTGGAATAAAGAATTATCACAGACCGTGCGCCACAAAGACAATGGCGGATTTGCGGAAATCGGCATTAGCTATGACTTCTCTCCAACCCGGTCAGTGGGCGCACGCTATCAGTTCAACGGCACCAGATCCACGGAAGCCAACACCGTTGACCAGCTCATGAACTTCGCCGACGGCGCAAAAAACCGCAACCTCTCGCTCGGCGACTCTCACTACACATACATGCCCAACCACTACGCCAACATCTACTACAACGGCGCCATGGGCAAAATCACGCTTGATTTCAACGGCGATATATTAAGTGCCGACAATAGTTCCGGTTCCTTGTCGGTAGAGCAAAGCAGCCTACGCCCCGACTACAATGTCAGCACCTATTCATCTTCCTCAACATTCATGGCTGCCGAAAAACTCACCGCCACCATCAACCTCGACAAACTGCAGGTCATGGTCGGGGAAGAAGTCTCCCACACACGCATGGAATCAACCTTTTCCAACCCCGAGCAGATTGTCGCCGACAACAGCTCACTGTCGCAGGAGAACAACATCGCCGTTTTCGCCGAACTTTCGGCCACATTCGGCAAAATTTCCGCATCTGCCGGAGCAAGATACGAACACACCGACGCCACCTACCGCTTCACCCAGGCAGAGACCGAAACCACCCGACGCAAGCTCAACAACTGGTACCCCTCTGTAAGCTTCAACGGCCGGTTCGGCAACACAACAGTGTCAGCGTCATACGACTACCGCACCCTGCGCCCGAGCTACAGCCAGCTCGACGCATCAATCGTCTACATCGACCCATATTCGCTCAAACAGGGCAATCCACTGCTCGAATCAGTCGCGCTGCATAACCTGAATGTCAGCGCACAATGGAAACAGGTCTGGGGCAACTTCTACTTTTCCGACCGGGCCAATCCCATCCTCAACTGCTTCGTTCCCTTTGCCCCAGACAGCCCCATACTGGTCAGCACATTCCGCAATTTCAACCCCCGCCGGGCAGTCGGGGCCAACATCGGCGCCGACTTCACCCTCGGCCTGTGGTATTGCAGCGGCAGCGTGGCTTTCAGGCATCAATGGTTCTCCATGCCTTTCAAAGGAGGGAACATCAACCTCGACGGCAACATGTATGGCCTGAACCTCAACAACCGCCTTTCGCTGCCCTGGGAACTCAAACTCAACATCAACTATTCAATGTATAGCGCCTGCAACAACTACAACACCCACTACCGCCCCACCTACGGCCTCAACGCATCCCTTTCCAGATCATTCCTCAAAGAGGCACTCTATGTTGAGTTCGGCGCCAACGACATCCTTCAGAAAAACAACTCCACCTCAACCTCCTACGACAACTATATCCTTCGCCAACACACCAACATCGGCGACCGCCGCCGCTTCAACCTCTCCCTACGCTACTCATTCAACGCCACCCGCTCACGCTACAAAGGCACCGGCGCAGGCCAGTCCGAACTCAACCGCCTCTAATTTAGAGGCCTTCAGATGACAGCTAATCCATAATTAACCAATATTAACCACAACCATATTGTAAATAACAAATTCATCTCCTATATTTGCAAATACAAACATACTCCAATCAACATCAAAACAATCAAAAACAAGCGCAATAAAATTAAATTAAAATAACCCTATTTACAAACTTAAAATCATCAAACATGAAACAGGAAATTATAAATGCCTCACCAAAGAACTGATTTTCATAAACTCAAAACTGTATAATTAAAATGCGCATCCTAATTTTACTTCTGCTCACATGCTTCGTAATGAACGCCCCCATATATGCCGCAAACACTTTCAAAGATGAAACCGATGCGCAAAACGATACCATCGAGGGCAAGACCCTCGATGAAATAGTTTTTGTGGAGCAGACTGTGAAACATGAAGCCCATCGCGATATTTTCACGGTCACGAAATCCATGCGCGACGGAGCCTCGACAGCAGCCCAGATGTTAGGACGTGTGCAAGGGATGCACTATGACCTCGTGTCGGAAGCTGTGTCATACATGGGATCAACCAACATCAAGATACTTGTCGACAGCATCGAAAAAGATGATACATACGTAAAAAACCTCAGCCCTAAACGATTCAGCCGGATAGAGGTAATCCACAATCCCGCAGGGAAATACCGGGAATACAACGTTATAATAAATCTGGTGACGAAGCAGAACTACACCGGCTACGAGCTGTTCGTGAATGAATCCCTCACAATCACGCCGACAGAAAACAACGGCAAAGGCAATAACCTGAATATATGGAACAACCATGCCCAAGCCACCTACACGTTCAATAAATGGAATTTCTACGCCACCGCAAATTACACCCCCGCATGTGATGGCACAACAATGTATAATTCAACTGAATATCCTTTGAATGGTACAAGAGAAATTTCTATCGAGGCCACAGACAATCAGCCTGAAACAATAAGAAAAACAGACTACCGGTTTCTACAAGCCGGAGCAGATTATCGAATAAACAACAACAATGCCATCGGATTCTATGCTTATTATGGAGGAGGGGTCTCAAGTCGTCAACCGATTCAAGGCTCTCGGTTGTTGAAAATGCCGATGCCGACCCTCAAGCCGTTGATTTCCACACCTCGAAACGGAGCAAACCCATCTACACCTACCGCCTGAACGCATTCTATCAAGGTAAAATCCATTTGTGGAATTATAACGCAGGTATAATCGGATATGACTCAAAAAACCGGTGGTATAACCACACCTCTCGTTCAACCGGACTGGATATTGATGACAACCGGTTGACACGATACAGCTGGATTTACGGATACGCCGACGCCGCATACCACACCCCAGACAACAAATGGAGTTTTGCGCTCTACACAACACAGACCTGGCAGAGAACCAACGAATCGCGAATCGAAGGCGGCCAAACTCTTGCCCGGACTGTCACCAACATAAATTCAACTGAAGCGACTGCCGGGTGGTATCCGTCAGACGCCTGGAGCGTGTCGGCCAACATCGGGATCCAGACCATTAATCTGCACACAAACGCCGATAATACCACTACCGTTCAGCCTCGGCTCACCCTGTCAGGATTCCACAGGTTCTCACCGAAAACATGGCTAAGGTTCAAATACTCCACTTACGCCTACACCCCGCCAACCGAGCAGACAATCGGCTACGGCTATTTCATCGACAGATTCCTGTGGTCAGGAGGTAATCCCCGACTTAATCCCTCAACCCCCCATTCTTTCAACCTGTCGTTAGGCTTTTTCAACAAACTGACCATCGAAGGATCATACACCCTCACCCCCAACAAATCGGAACAATTCTATACCTCATCACGTGGAATGATGCCCGACGGGCAATTCGGGCCCTATGCGGTTGAATCCTATATAAATGCCGACTGCAACAATTGGTCTGTCAAGGCCGCATTCGCTCATCAATTCAAAAACCTGTATATACGTGTTCTTGGAGAGGTGAACGGAGCAGCCGCGAAACACAAAGAATTCAACAATGACGCCATCGGAGGTGTAGGCGGCGCCGGGCTACAGTATTTCTTTGCCGGAAATGCATATGCCGCGTTTCAATATGCCTACGACCGGGAAATAGCCATAACCCCGCAGATGCGGTCAACCACCGACAGCGACCGCATGTGGTTCGTTCTCGGAAAATCATTCTGGAAAAACCGAATCGAGGTCAGCCTGTTCTACACTCCGCCACTACACATCGCTTCAGGCAAATGCAAACAAACCCTGACCTCACAGGCTTTGATAAAAAACAGCTGGTCAAACAATCAATTCCGCAACGATAATCAAATCGCCGTCCACGTCAGATTCAATCTGAGCGGAGGCAAGCAAGTGCGCCGCGTCAACATCAGAGACATTGACATTAAATAGCCCCTGTGCCAACGTCACATCCCTAAATGTTTATCATAATAACAAACATACCCATCGGCATCCGTCCTGAATTACAGCCTATGCGTAAATACTTTTCCATTATTTTCGCCATTGCGGCAATCACAATATCAGCCCAAAGCGCCGACACCGACACAATTGCCGGGAAGATGCTTGGCGAGGTGGTTGTGGAAGCCAAAAATGCCAGCCCGGTGGCCGACGGGATTGAGTTCCGCCCGTCGCAGAGGGAGAAGAAAACCTCGCTCGACTATTTCGGGCTGTTGGAAAAGATGCAGATTCCGGTTCTCAAAGTCAACCCCTCATCACGCGAGATCAAAACCAACACCGGCCGGGAGGTGGCCTATTTCATCAACGGTCGCGAGGCTTCGGCGATGGAGGTCAACGGCCTGCGCCCGAAGGATGTGCTTAAAGTGGCGGTGCTCCGCTCCCCTTCCGACCCTAAATATATGGGGCGCGACGCGGTTATCGACTTCATCATCAAGGAATATGAATGGGGCGGCTACACATCGGCCAACGCAACGCAGTCGTTCATCCTCAACGAGGGGGAATACACTGCCTACAGCAAGTTTGTCACAGGACGCCACACCCTCCAGGCTTCTGGAGGTGCATCATACCGCCGAACATCGTCGGATCACAGCATCGAACACTCCGAAATGGATATGGTCGGCTCCGACGGAGAGCCATGGAAACTAATCTCTGACAGCCGCACAAACCAAGACCGCTTCCGCCAGCTCGACTATTTCGGCGGAATTAAATGGAGCTACGAAAAGCAGGGTTCATATCTGCTCACTCTGGCGGCGGGAATCAGGTCGTTCAACGTACCCGACGAAGCAACGACAGGATCGGTGAAATATAATGTCGATGACTATGAGAGCTACACCACCTCATCATCGCAATCATACTGCTCCGCCTCTCCCTATATCGGTTTTTCCGCCCGAATCCATCTTTCAGAGCGGCTGCAGTTGTTAGCGAACATAGTGCCCAGTGCATCATTGAATTCAACCGACTACCGCTACAGTGCCTCAAATCTGCCGGCCCCGCTGACCAACCACACCAAAGAGACAGTTTTTGGAACATATCTCTTCGCAAGCATCACATATTCCTTACCCAACAATTCGTCGCTGGGAGTAAGCGTATCGGAAAAACCGATGGCCTACAACACCCGCTACACCAACACAACCGCATCACGGCAGAAACTGCTCACAAACTCATTTACCGCCCATCTGGTTTATTCAACGCCAATAGGCACCGGTTGGAGCGCCCGCATATCGGCCGGTCTGCCGATAAACTACATGAAAGCAAACTCGGAGAAACCGATGACCGACATCATGGGTTCAGGCAACATAAGCATCAACGGCAGCATCGGCACCGACCACAGCCTCTATTTCAATGCCTCCCTGGAGCGCATGGGCAGGGTCATCCAGTCTTACAACGACGCCAGCTACCAAACCTCTGAATATGAAGCGAAATCGGGCAACATGTCTCTCGGCCTGACCCCGGTCGCACATGCCTCCCTGTCATACACATGGATGCCGACCAACAACTTCTCACTCTCATTTTCAACAATGTGGAACCACCGCTGGAACGACTTCGTAATCGGTTACCTCCCACACAACGGCATCATGCACAACGCCTTTGTCAACAGCGGCCAATACGACGAACTGTCATTCAACCTCGACGCCCCCATCAGATTGTTCTCGCGCAAGCTGTCGATTACTCCCGGCGTAGGAATCGCCCGCGTATTCCATTCAGGCATCTACCACGTTGACAAATGGGGCATCAGCCCCTCCCTGTCAGTCTCCTACATCCCCACTGAGAAACTGTCGTTCTCCCTCTACGCATCCACATCGCAGTTCACAACCATCTACGCCAAAGGTTCCGGAGAGACATCCCGACACCACACGCCATTCTTCCATCTCTCCGGCAGCTACACAGCCGGGGATTTCGGTTGCAGCCTCAGCATCGCGCCGTTCTACCGCTATTCCAAATCATCGCAGACGCTCAACGGCCCCAACATCAACCGCAGCCGCACCGATTGGGAAGTTGCCGGAGGCCGGCGCATAGCCGTCTCACTCACCTACAACATCGGCTACGGCCGTCAAGTTTCCCGTGGCAACGAGAACATCGTCAACTCACTCCGGAGCTCCTCCGTCCGCTAACCCCCCAACGAATGCCGACACGGTTGAAATATGTGCGACAGCGCGACTCCATGCAATGCGGAGTGGCATCGCTCGCTATGGTGTGCTCGCTGATGGGAAGACCCTACAGGCTGTCCACCCTTGAGCGGTTCTGCTTTCCCACCAATGAAGGCGTATCGCTCAAAGGTATTGCCGAAGCCGCCGGAGCATTGGGGCTCAAAACCACCGCCGCCAAAGTCACAGCCGAAGAACTCACCCGCATCGACGCCCCAGCAATTCTCCACTGGAATCAGAATCATTTCGTGGTATTCTACGGCATGACCCGGCGCGGACGCTTCCGGATTGCCGACCCGGCCAAAGGGCGATACACCTGCACTCCACGGCAAATGGCCGACAAATGGATAAGCTGCTCTTCGCAAGGATGTGAAAAAGGGATTGCCATGTTTTTCGAGCCTACAATAGAGTTCGGCACGGCGGTCAACGAGCCGCGCGAGCACAACCGCCCGCTCCGCTTCCTGATGGGATATGTCAACGAATATCGCCGCTATTTCCTGCAGATTGCCGCCGGGCTGCTGCTCGGCTGTGTGCTACAGCTGGTGATGCCGTTCCTGACCCAATGGATTGTCGACATCGGCATCCGCCACAAAGATGTAGGCTTCATATGGCTTGTGCTGCTGGGAGAACTGATGATTGTGGCCGGGCGCACCGCCACCGACTTCATCCGCCGGTGGCTGCTGCTCCACATCTCGATGCGCATCAACATATCGCTTGTCAGCGATTTCTTCATTAAACTGCTGAAGCTCCCGATGGCGTTTTTCGACACAAAACTCACCGGCGACCTGCTGCAGCGCATGTCAGACCACACCCGCGTTCAATCTTTCCTCACCCAGCAAACCCTCGGCATAGCGTTTTCTCTGCTCAGTTTCCTGGTGTTCGGCATCGTGCTGCTGGTCTACGACCGCCTGATTTTTGCAGTGTTCCTCATAGGCAGTGCTGTCTACGGTGTGTGGGTGGCATCGTTCCTGCGCCGACGCAAAGTGCTCGACTATGAGCTGTTCGAGTGCCAGGCCGTCAACCACAACAAAACCTACCAGTTCATCACCTCCATGCAGGAAATCAAACTGCAGGACTGCCGGGAGCGCCGCCGCCATGAGTGGGAAGATGTGCAGGCCGACCTCTTCGAGGTGCAGATGCGCTCGCTGAAAATGCAGCAGACACAGGAAGCCGGCAGCATCTTCATCAACGAAATCAAAAACATATTAATCACGGTGCTGGCCGCCACCGCCGTCATCAACGGCCACATCACACTGGGCGCCATGCTGGCGGTGCAGTATATCGTGGGGCAGCTCAACAGCCCGGTGGAGCAGCTAATGTCGTTTCTCTACTCACTCCAGGATGTGAAAATATCGCTCGACCGCATCAACGAAATCCACTGCCGCCCCGATGAAGAGGCCCTCCGGCAACCCTCCGGCCTCGGAAACGCCCCCTCAGTAGTCACCGCCGCTCCCCCCGCCGGAGGGATTGCGCTACACAACGTCTCATTCCGCTACGACCGCCACTCACCCCGCAAAACCCTCTCTGACATAACAATCGACATCCACCGTGGGAAGGTGACGGCCATTGTCGGCGCATCCGGCAGCGGCAAGACAACCCTAATCAAACTCCTGCTGGGCTACTATCCAGTAGAGTCAGGCCAAATTACAATCGGCGGCACTCCGCTGGCTGAAATAAGCCTTAGCCGGTGGCGCAGGCAGTGCGGCGCCGTGATGCAGGAGGGGGTGATATTCTCCGAATCAATAGCCCGTAACATCGCCGTGGCCGACGGCCCCATCGACACCCAACGCCTCGAAGAGGCCGCCCGCACAGCCTGCATCCACGACTTCGTGATGCAGCTCCCGCTGGGCTACGACACTCTGATCGGGCGCGATGGCACAGGTCTGAGCCAAGGGCAGAAACAACGCATCCTCATAGCCCGCGCCGTCTACCGCAACCCATCGTTCATCTTCCTCGACGAAGCCACCAACTCGCTCGATGCCGCAAACGAGCGCGAAATAGTGGCCAACCTCGCCCGTTTCTACCAAGGGCGCACGGTCATCGTCGTGGCCCACCGCCTGTCAACCGTACGCCATGCCGACAACATCGTCGTACTCGACCATGGACGCATCGTGGAAAGCGGCACCCACACCACCCTCACCGCCCGCCGTTCCGCCTACTACAGCCTCGTCAAAAACCAGCTCGAACTCGGCACCTGACCCTCCAACTTACGACTCATAACTTACGACTTCTGACTTCTTTCTTCTGACTTCTTACTACCATGCCCACCAACATCAACCTCCGTTCTGAAAAAGTGCGCCGCCTGATCGGCGAAATCCCGCCCCGGCTCGTGCGCGGCGGCATCATAGTCATGCTCATCATCTTCCTGGCCCTCCTCGCCGCCATCTGCCTCCTCCCCTACCCCTATTCCTCCGGTGAATCCATCCTCCGGCATATAACAGGGAGGTAATAAGTCGCAAGTCGGAACGAGAAGTCGGAAGCAAAAAGTGAGACATAAGAAACTGTCGTCCAATGCAGCAACAAAAAGCGGATGCAACAACGTCACACCCGCTTCTTACTCCTTATTTCTTGCTTCTTACTTCCACTACGGCTGCACCTCATAAGCCGGTATATCCGACAGACGCACATTGAAGCGCAGAGCCGAATAAGGCTGGATCCTACCTTGCGAGATACCACCATAGGCCGATTGATATGGAATCACAATCTGCACAGTGTCACCAACATGCATATTCATCAACGCAATCTGCCAGCCATCGATAACAGACGATACCTTTGTGAAAAACAGGCCGTCATCCAATCCTTCCGACGAATCAAGTTTATCATCATCCATCGAAAACAGCTGGTACTTGGTGGCCACCGTGCTCGTCAGCATAGGCACCAGATTATCTTGAGTCTCACTGCGGTCGTTAAACCAATGCATCAGCACATACGCGTTTGGATTCCACACAGGAGTAACCTTCTGGTAGTAAGGCGTCACACCGTCTTCATCCATCAGCGTCTCCTGCTCGACAACCCAAGCCTTATTGGTATCGCGCCAGTCGGCATAAGCCTCCCACACATTTTCGTCATCATCATTTTTGCTGCATGAGGCCAGAACCAATCCGGCAAAAACGCCGGCAATCACACTGAACTTTTTCATTGCAAACATTTAGAATGCATTAAAATTCTACTTTCGGAGCGTGTTGCGCACCCTCCTCAGCCTTGAACATATCCTTGCGATCGAAACCGAACAACCCTGCAAAAATATTGCCGGGGAAACGGAGCACCATCTTATTATAGACCTCAACAGCCTCATTATAGCGCATCCGCTCTGTTGCAATGCGGTTTTCAGTGCCTTCAAGCTGAGCTTGCAGGTTCATGAAATTCTCATTGGCCTTCAGGTCGGGATATGCCTCGCGCACCGCGTTGACATAAATGTCGAGCGCACCTTTCAACGCACTCTGGCGCTGCTGGAAAGCCTCGACATTCTGCTGCGCCTCAGCCGCAGTCATCTCGTTGGCCTCGTTATAGGCCTTAGTCAGACCTGCACGGGCATTGGTAACACTCTCAAGTGTCTCGCTCTCATGGGCGGCATATCCCTTGACGGTGTTGACAAGGTTGGGAATCAGGTCGGCACGGCGCTGGTACTGGTTCTCAACCTGACCCCACTGCTTTTCAACCGACTGGTCGGCATTGACCAGCCCGTTATATTGCGAGCAACCGCCCGCGAACAGGAACACCAGCAGCGCTGCCACCACTATTCCGATTATAGATCCTTTTTTCATAATAGTTCTGTCAAATTTACACTAACATTAAAACCGTCTGACCGGCATATCGGTTCAGCCCAGCTTGCGCAACAGGCTGTTGAGGCTCACACGGTCATGTATGAGCGAATGCAAGTCGGCGATGTTAACACGCTTCTGCTCCATAGAGTCGCGCTCACGCAGCGTCACGGTGTTATCTTCCAGCGTCTGATGGTCAACGGTGATGCAGAAAGGTGTGCCGATGGCATCCTGGCGGCGGTAGCGCTTGCCTATCGAATCCTTCTCCTCATAGTGGGTGTTGAAGTCAAACCTCAGGTCGTTGACAATCTCACGCGCCTTCTCGGGCAGACCGTCTTTGCGCACCAGCGGCATTACGGCACATTTCACAGGCGCCAACGCCTCAGGCAGGTGAAGCACAACGCGGGTGTCGCCCCCCTCAAGCGCCTGCTCCTCATATGAAGAACACATAACGCTCAGGAACATGCGGTCAACACCTATCGATGTCTCAATCACATAAGGTATATAGCTTTCGTTCAGTTCCGGATCAAAATACTGGATTTTCTTGCCCGAGAACTTCTCATGCTGCGACAGGTCGAAATTTGTGCGCGAATGAATCCCCTCAACCTCCTTGAAGCCGAAAGGCATCTGGAACTCGATGTCGGTGGCCGCATTTGCATAGTGGGCCAGCTTCTCATGGTCGTGGTAACGGTATTTATCATCACCCAACCCAAGAGCCTTGTGCCATTTCAGGCGTGTCTCTTTCCACTTTTTGAACCACTCCAGCTCGGTGCCGGGGCGCACGAAAAACTGCATCTCCATCTGCTCGAACTCGCGCATACGGAAAATGAACTGGCGGGCCACAATCTCGTTGCGGAATGCCTTACCGATCTGTGCGATACCGAATGGAATGCGCATACGGCCCGTTTTCTGCACATTCAGATAGTTCACGAAAATGCCTTGCGCTGTTTCCGGACGCAGATAAACCGTCATGGCGCCGTCGGCCGTAGAACCCATTTCGGTCTTGAACATCAGGTTGAACTGGCGCACGTCAGTCCAGTTCCTGGTGCCGCTTATTGGGTCAACAATCTCCTCGTCGATGATAATCTGGCGAAGCTCCTCAAGATTATTGGCATTCATCGCATCGGAGAAACGCTGGTGCAGTGCGTCACGCTTCGTTTGATGCTCCAGCACACGCGGATTGGTCTGGCGGAACATAACCTCGTCGAAACTCTCGCCGAAGCGTTTGGCGGCCTTGGCCACCTCCTTCTCTATTTTATCCTCGATTTTGGCAATCTGCTCCTCGATAAGCACATCGGCACGATAGCGTTTCTTGGAATCGCGGTTGTCAATCAACGGGTCATTGAATGCATCAACATGCCCTGAAGCCTTCCAGATTGTTGGATGCATGAAAATCGCCGAATCAATCCCCACGATATTCTCATGCAGCAGCGTCATAGCCTCCCACCAATACCGTTTGATATTGTTTTTCAGCTCAACACCGTTCTGTCCGTAATCATAAACAGCCGACAATCCATCGTAAATCTCGCTCGACTGGAACACGAACCCGTATTCCTTCGCGTGCGACACTATCTTTTTAAACACATCTTCCTGTTGTGCCATCTTTCTGTTTTATTTCTTGTTGTTTTAGTTTACATCACATAACATCCCTGCTCCATATCCCTGCACTAACTCCCCTCCACCCGAACTGCAAAGATACCAATTTTCCGCCACATCCCCAACCTGGCAATAGCTATTTCACTCATTTTAATGAACTTCCATAGCCTGAAATTTTTACTTCAAAAATATCCCGCCTCAGATTTGCATGTTTCAAAAATCCGTTGTAACTTTGCACTCGCAAATGAGGCGGGATAGCTCAGTTGGTTAGAGCGTCGGATTCATAACCCGGAGGTCTCGAGTTCAATTCTCGATCCCGCTACCAACCGGATGCCACTTCGGCATCCGGTTTTTGTTTTATTAAATCATCATCAATCTAATTGGACTAATAAAGCCACCCTAATAGCATGTCTGCCGGAAAAGCGCCTCCAGCCACTCTGCTGTCAGCTTCCGGTTGAAATCCTCCGGAGATGGAGCAACCACCACCCCCGCCAAATCCACCGAAGCAGGGCTTAACAGCAACTCCCCTTCCCCATAACCGAAGAAATCGGGCCGGTGGGCGCGCCGCGGAATCACGGCAACCTCCACCCCATTGCCATATCCCCTGCAAAGGATGTTGACCCTCGGCTCAACCTCCCCGGAATTCTCAGGCAGAGACTGCAATTCATCAAACAACCCCTTCAGCCATTCCACCCCATCGCCAATCGAAAGGAAACAGCCATGCTCGACCCTGTATGGAATCCTTAAGCCACAGTCAAACCACTCAAACAATGGAAGTCGGCAAACCTCTACCGCCTGAAAATGAAAATGGTCGGGTGCGGAAGCCCCGCATCGGGGGCCGTTATAAAACAATGCAAGTCCCGGCAACTGACATGCGATTTGCAACATGTCGGCAAACCGGCGACAGCCATCGCCGCTAATCAGCTGCGGGGCATGTTCCTTGGCGGCAATTGTGAAATGCACCGGAAATATGGGGAATGGATTCACCAGCACTTCATAATCGCCCGCATCTATGGCCATCTGCTCTGCCGGGCGGTTTGAGCGGCAAAGGAAACAAGGTCTCTTAGCCAACGAAACGGCATCCACCTTGGCCGAAGTCGATGCTATGCGCGCCGGATTATACTGCACTGCCACACCGACATCCCCAACCCTAAAAATCTTCGTTTCAACCCCTTCCAGTGCCTTGAAATTGGCAGCTGCCATAGGCCAGCGCTCCAGTTGCGCCCGCTGAAAATCCAACAGTTCTCCGGTATCCATCATTCATCCGTGCCTTCAGAATTCATCCGTCTGCGCGCCTCAATCTCATCACACCTCAGGCTGTCTTTATAGGCATTATTGGCATTAACCCGCTCCACGCTAAGCGCCGCATCGGAGTTACCCTCCCAGCGGCGACACAGATAAAGCGATTCATATATGCGCCCTATGCGATAGCTTCGCGAAATCCTCAGCCCCATGGCATAATCCTCACCATAGCTGACATCAGGAAGCAATATACGGCGGAAAACAGGAGTGAAAAACGCCCTCGGCGCCCCCAGACCGTTAATCCGCAATGCATTGTTAGCCCCGTTCTCATCAGTCCACTCCCGGTGGTCAATCAATCCGGGCGGAATCGGATTGCCGTTGAAATCAACCAGTTCATACGAACCTATCACCATGGCGCACCGCTCATGCCGGAATTTATCCACAATCTTCTGCAGAACCGTTTCATCTTTGTATATGTCATCACTGTCGAGCTGCACGGCATAGCGGCCACACCTTGGGTCGCATACCCCGATATTCCAGCACCCCCCGATTCCATGCCCCTCGTTTTCGGGCACGATATGCACGACCCTGCTGTCTTCCGCGGCCAATGATTCAACAATTTCTCCGGTAGCGTCAGTGCTGTGATTGTCAACAACAATCACATTAAACTCAAAGCCGGCTTTCTGCGCCAAGGCCGATTTAACGGCATCAGCCACAGTGCGCTCGCGGTTGCGCACAGGAATAATCACCGAAGCCTCAACTTCAAACGGCCCTTCCTCCGGGTCAATCAGCCGGATACGAGGTGTCAGGTAAGCCCCCGTCTCATGCAAATGCTCGGTGAAAATACGCTCCATCTCAACCTGCACCTCGCGGTTGCGCGGGTTCACATAATCGAACTGCTTCTCACCGCTGCTACGCATATCCGTGCGGTCGATGCGGCAAAGTTCACCCGGGAATTTCACAATCTTTCCATTGCGCATCAGATAAAGCCTCAAAGCATAAAGCGCCCCGTAATGCCAGTCACCCATACCGGCCAATGCCTCCGCCAGAACAGCGCGTTTAACCATCCACAGCGGGCCACAGTCGAAATCATCGCGCACCGACCCCTCATGGCAGTCAATCACCGGATGCTTCACCAACCCATTTTCAGTTTGCTCGGCATAATAACCATACACCATCACAGCCCCGGTCCCTTCAGCCACCCGAACCATCTGCCGGCGAACACCATCGTTCTCCATAACCGATATCCCGGCCTGCGGCATAACCCTCAGCAAAACATAGTCTGCCGCATCGCCAACAGCAGCCACCGCCGCGGCAAGCCCAGTCGTCGACACCTGTGCCGGAATTTCAACCGAAGCCACGACATACTCCCCGCAATCACTCCTTCTCTCCTGTTTATCCTTTGATTCCATCTCTTTTCTCATATTTCATAAAAGCTTGTCTGCATCCAAGCACCGCCTTTCGCGGCCTTTAACAGCCTATATCAGCCTTTTATAATCCCAAAAACTTCAAAACCTCCCTCATCAGCTTGCTCCTGTTATCCTCCCCTTTGATAACTTCAAACGGAAATCCCATTGCAACAACCCGGTAAGCCGCCCCGGGGCGACCGTTCTCAATCTCTCGTTCCAATGCAGTGGCGGCTGTCAGACCGTTCTCATCATAACGCATTATAGTGAACGAATCTATGCCCGACGGACGCAATGCATCAGGCGATTCCACTCCGTAGCTCTCCGGTGTAGGCTTTATCTCAAACTCCAGTTTCTTTTCTGAAAACGCCTTCACAGGCGAAGGAACCACACTCACTTTCCCGTCAACGGCAGCCTTCCCCATCTCCCAGTTGAAGCCCAACAAAGACGATACAAACGCCCAATCGCGGCTATGTGTTCCCTCCGGGCCGAACCTGTTCCCTCCCAGGTCGCTACCGATATAAGCGCCGCTAACAAACAGACTCCCCCCGCCAAGGCAATGCCCCTCAAGCCGCAACTGCAGATCAGAAGGGAATGCCTTATATTTCGTGCCCCGGCTTCCATTGCCGGCAAGAATCTCCTTCTGCTTACCGAGAATCAAGTCAACAACCGGAGGATTGGCCGGAGTGCCCAACGCAGATGCCGGCATTTCCGCCATAAAAGCATCAACCCCCGCCGACACAAACCCTTTCCCGGCAGCCTTCACCGCCCGTCCGTGCAACCACACGAAATCATGTGTGTTACCGGCTGTCACCTTCCGCGCCATATCGCCGCGCGAAGCGCCATGCCCCGGGCGGTCATTGCTAACATATTCCGACATTGAAAGGTAATCATACTGGCTCCCGGTAGTTGTTATGTCGGACACATCTGCCACCCCTGCATCTCCCTGGAAATCAAAACCGCTGAAATCGCCTGTCGAGAAATCATCCGGTGCCGAAACGCGGGTAAAACCGTTCACAATAACCACATCCGGTCTGCCGCTCCCGTTATCGTAGAGCGACAGCACTTCCGACGGAAACGACAAACCACCATCGTTCCCCGCCACAATCCGGTAGGAATGGATTTGGTCATCCTCGATTTTAACATCATAACGCGGCTCCTTGACAGTAGCGACTTTCCTGAATGCCCCACCATTAATTCTCTCTTCCACCACATAATATTTCGGATAAGCCGACAGCTCCAGCTTATCGATTGCCTGGCGCCATGTCAGCCGGTAGCGGCCGCCCCCGCCGGCAGTTATGGCAAAATGCCCCACCGGCAGAGGCTGCACTGTGTACTGCACCCCGTAACGCTTGCCTACAAATTTCAGGATTCCTTTATAGACAGCCCTCGCCACATCGAACCGGAATGCGGGGTCAAGCCCGTATTTCATATCCTCGAAATTTTGGTGAGAAAGCAGCTCCATAATCATTGCCGGCACTTTCGTGGCTCTGATTTCATAATACTTCCGGTCGCGGATTCCGCGCGAAGTCCAGTCGGGGCGGTGCAACGAAGCGATGTCAGAAGTAACCTGCCCTATGACAGCCTCCGCAAGCTCCCTGCACTCAGACCGGCTCCGGTTATTGCCGAGCCTGACCCCGTCGTCGGTCGAATAAATGCCGAGCGTGCCGACAACCGACCCATCGTCGGTAATCCCTGCGTCGGTGTGGAACGCAAACGCAAGATCTATCGGGATATTCAACCCCGCACTGTCGGGCAGCATTGGTGAGCCACCCGCAAGATAATTGACCCACAGGGCGCGGCACTTATAGTCGTCGGTATAATCATTCTCCCCCTTACTCTCGCTGTAAACCTCCTTAGGCATACCCGCCCACTGCAGCCAATAACGGGCCCCTTCGGTAAACCGTGGTGAGCCTGACGCATATGGTGGTATGTCGCTACCCTTGGCAGTACGGGCAACATTACCCATGCCGCCACCTATTTTCACGGCATCGGCTGAAACCACAGCATCATCGTCGGCCGACACATTGCTAAGCTCAACAACAGGCCGCTGTTGTTTACCTTTTGCAAGGTCATAATGACCGAGATATATCCATGTGCCACCACCCATCCGTTGGTTGACCTTCACTGTAGTGCTCCCTCCGAGATGGTTGATGGTGTAACGGGCATCTGTTGCGCTGTTGGGATAAGACGCATACGACACATAAACCGCGTATCTCCCACGCGCAGGCATATCAGCGTTCCACACCGCAGTGCTTCTTCTGTCGGCATGTTTCTCATCAACGGTCTCCACCCTTTCAGACGTGCCCATCCTGAACGGGTTCTCCCCCTCGGTCAACATGCCGTACGGAAGGGCGAAGCCGCTTCCACGCGCCCCCTCCTCCCATTTATGCTTCCCTTCGGTAAGATAAAAATCTCCCTCCGGCGAACCGTCGGTGTCAACAACCACCTCTGTCAGCGATATGTCTCGTTCACGCGGCGACATTACATATGCCCCTGCATTCTCCAGCATCGGCATAAGGTAGGGCATAACAAAACCCTGGGCCAGCAGATCCTCCACTGTGCCGAACAGTTGTGGCCGCTGCCATTTCCAACGCAGCTGGCTTTGGTCGAAATAAAGTCCATGGCTCTGCCATAGCGCAATAACGCGGTTCTCAAGACCACGGGTAATCGGTTCTTCCCGGTCGAAAATCACAAACGGCTCCGACGGCGCCATCTTGCCGGTAGTCGGGGGTGTTTTATAAACCACCTTTGTCACTTTCGGGGCCTTCCGTTTTTTCCGTCGCCGGCGTGCATCGGCTTCAGGAGCGAGCACACCAAGCCCCATTGCCCCCATTAATACAAACACCAATAATTTCCTTATCGACATCTTGATTACACTACTATGTGATATTTAATCGTTTCTACCATGACCAACACACATGCATCCGCAAACCACAGGCAGCTATTTCTGAGACCATGTGTAATTATGGCGCGACTTGTTTCCGCACAACAACGCATAGCGCAGATTCCGCACCCACCTCCACATCATCGGCCATGGCACTCCGAATGCCGGCAGCTTAACCCCAAGCGCTTTGGCCGTGCGCGACCATGCCAGTGACAGCGGAACCGATACCGCAGGCACCATCCCCACCAGCACACATGCATAAAGAGCGTTTGGCAGTGAGAAGACCACACCCGTAACAGTGGCGGCAATCCAGAGCCAAAGCAAAAGAGTGCCGATGCCGAACATCCGGCCGCCTTTAGCCGCCAGCATCCTCGCTGTGAAGCAATGATTAAGGCGCATATCTCGCAATGCCTTACACGGATTGTGAAAACTGACCTCCACCCTGCTGTTCCCGGTCAAAGCCACCCCACAGTTTTGCTTCGTGGCAATCTGGCTTATAAACAGGTCGTCATCTCCATTATGCAATGTCAGCGACCTTGAAAACCCCTTCGCATCAAAAAACAAAGCGCGTTTATAACCGAGATTAAACCCGATTCCGCGGTAGGGCTTCCCTTCAATCGCAGAAGTAAGCCATTCAGCGGCTGTGGCAACCTCGTCGAACCTGTCTGCCAAACGGGTCAAACCATTGATACCCGCAAATCCGAGAACAACATCCTTCCCCCCTGCAAAAGGGGCTGTCATATCCCGGAGCCAGCGGTCGGATAAAACCGAACAACGGGCACTCGTTATCAGCACATATGGCTGATGCGCAGCTTTCACACCCAACGATATTCCGAGCTTCTTCCGGCTCAGATTGCGGGCCTCCACCGGCACGAATGTCTGGTAGAGATTCTTATGTGTCGCAAGATGGTTCTTCACAACATCGGCAACCTCGGCCGATGATCCGTCGTTGACCACAATCACTTCAAAAGCCCCTGCATATTGTTGGCTGAACAACCGGGGCAGCAACGACGCAAGCGCCGACGCATTGTCATCCGCATAGACAATCACCGATACTCCGGGCCGTGTTTCCGCCCCCGCATCTGTCCGGTCTGTCTCATCTGCCCCATCAAGCCTGTCGGCATACCGTGCACAAACCAGCACATGGTTTCTGTAGACCGTCAACAACAGCGTCCCGCATACAACCGCCAACCCAAGGCAAACCCACACAACCGCAGGCACATTATATATCGAAAAATAAATCTCTGCCATAATCATACGAAATGACACCCCATCCGTCTGGATGTGTGCCAAAATTCAACATACAAATTTACAAAAATCCACCGACAACAGCCCCACCTTCTCTTCAAAACTTTTCCACATGCAAGACATTCCGAATAAGTAAGTTTTTTGTAACTTTGCATCCGGATGAACTACACTGTTGAAATCAATAAAATCAGGCTTCATGCTCATCATGGCATGATGGAGCAGGAGCGCCATATCGGCAACCTCTTTGAGGTGTCGGTAAGCCTATCTATCCCCTACAGGTTTGCAAAAGAAGCCTTCGAGAGAGACTGGCTTTCAGGGGCTATTGATTATGCAGAAATAGCAGAAATTATAAAAGAGGTAATGGCGGTGCCATCATGCCTTCTTGAGCATGTGACCCACCGCCTCCGCACCAAACTACTTGAGCGATTCCCAATGGTAACCGGCGGAGAAATCAAAGTGGCGAAATTGACCCCGCCGATAACCGCCCAGATGGAATCTGCAACAGTAACACTATCCTGGTAATCGATATCGCACCCTTTGTCATTCAACATCTAAGAGATTGCCTAAACGCCAATGAGCAAATCACTGTCACTCACCACCGAAATGCGTCAGCAGCAGAAGCTAACGCCTCTGCAGGTGAAATTCGTGCGGATGCTTGAAATGACCGGACCCGAAGTTGAAGACGAGGTGCAACGGGCGCTCGATGAAATGCCGGCGCTCGAAACCGTTGATTCCGAAGAGCAGTTTGACAATGGCAGCACCGAAGACGGCAACCCCTACACCGAATCCGGAAACGACCTCCAAAGGGCCGACTTCCGGTCTGACGAGGAGATGCCCGATTACCTTGAAAATTCAGCCTCAACAACCGAAAGCTCTTTGTCTGAACTCTCCAACCTCACAGTGCGCCCCCTCCCTTCTGAACTACGCAGTTCATTCGACCCTTCACGCTACATATCCCAGGCTCCGGCCATATCGGGTGAATCACTCATTGATTCCCTGCAGAGCCAGCTGGCAGGGATGCCTCTTGACGAGACTGACAGAAGAATTGCCCTCTACATAATCGGCAGCATCGACAGCAACGGCTATATGACACGCTCAATACAGGCTCTGACCGACGACCTTGCCATCAACGAAGGTATCGACACCGATGCCGAAACCGTCAACCGCATATGGCAGACTGTCAGAAGCCTCGAACCGGCAGGAATTGCAGCCGTCGACCTGCGCGACTGCCTGTTGCTGCAGCTGCGCCGGATGCCACGCACAACCCGCTCGGTAACCGCCATCGAGATTATCGAAAATTATTTCGACCTGTTCTCACGGAAACATTTCGACCAGATTGCCCGGCAACTGGACATAAGCCTCGACAACCTTAAAGATGCAATCGCCTTGGTCACCCGCCTAAACCCGAAACCGGGGGCGCAATACGCAGCATCCGAGGTCGACGACCGCACCCGCCATATCACCCCCGACTTCACCGTGGAACCTACGCCCGACGGGAAACTGACACTGACCATGCTCAACAACATACCCGAGCTTAGAGTGGAAGCCACATTCGCCGACGACAGCGCAATCCCCCAGGGGGCAGGTAAACGGCAGGAAGAGGCACGCATGTTCATGCGCAGCAAACGCGATGATGCCCGCGATTTCATCAAAATAATACGTTTGCGCCAGGAAACCCTCTTCCGGGTCATGTCGGCCATAGTGAAACTGCAACATGATTTCTTCCTCTCCGACAACGACGTTGACATACGCCCGATGGTTCTGCGCGATGTCGCACAGCTTACCGGATATAACCTCTCCGTCATATCGCGCGCCACTCAAGGGAAGTATGTCGCCACACTGCGCGGCATATACCCGTTGAAAAAATTTTTCAACGAAAAAGTGCACACCGACAACGACAACGTGACCTCCAACCGCATAATCGCCGAAATCAAACAAGCTATCGGGAATGAAGACCCGGCAGCCCCTCTGAGCGACCGGATAATAACCGATATGCTCGCCGCAAAAGGGTTCGACATTGCCCGGCGCACTGTAGCCAAATACCGCGAGGCTCTCGGACTTCCGGTTGCCAGGCTGCGGAAAAAACTTTAACCTTCCCACAACAAACTTCAACCAGACCAACAGCGATGAAAGCAATAACCGCCATAGCACGATGCCTGTCAATTCTTTTCTCTCCTCTACTTATGGGAACATACGGCATTATCCTGACAATGTGGCTATCTTATCTATGCTACAGCCCCATGAAAGCTCGTCTGATTGTAATCGCAGTCACTTTCGTGGCCACTTGTGCCATTCCGGTAATCGCTATTTTCCTGCTCAACCGCCTCGGTGTGGTCAAGAACCCGACACTTAACGACCGCACTGACCGCACCGTGCCATATGTCATATGCACCCTCTGCTACATTGCCGTGGCTATCTACTACCACTTCGTCAACGCCCCTGTCTGGCTGTCGATGTTCATGCTCGGAGGCGCTGTCGCTTTGGTTATACTCGCGGTTGTCAACCGGTGGTGGAAAATCAGCGGCCATGCAACCGGCATGGGAGCTATCGTAGCGATGCTTTTCTTCCTGACATGCAGCGGCAACAGCCCCTTGAATCTGCAACCCGAGTTTATCACCGGCATCATAGTCACCGGGGCAGTTTGCACATCACGCCTGATTCTCAACCGCCACACCCTGCTGCAAGTTGGAGCGGGATTCCTCAACGGATTCATCTGCATATTCCTTCCCGCATGGTTCTTCCAGGGCGCCTCTCTCCCAACATTATAACCATAAAACATCAAACAATAACCACTGTTATGACACCTGTAGTAAGCATAATAATGGGAAGCACCTCCGACCTTCCTGTGATGCGCAAAGCCGCCGATTTCCTGAACTCTATGGAAGTGCCTTTTGAAATGCTCGCACTTTCTGCCCACCGCACACCCGACGAAGTTGCCGAATTTGCCCGCAATGCCGCCACCAGGGGCGTCAAGGCAATCATAGCAGGAGCCGGAATGGCTGCCGCCCTTCCAGGGGTAATCGCAGCCATAACACCCCTCCCTGTGATAGGTGTACCGCTGAGTGCAACCCTTCAAGGCCAGGATGCACTGCTGTCAATCGCACAGATGCCTCCGGGAATCCCGGTAGCCACCACCGGAATCGACGGGGCCATGAACGCGGCAGTGCTTGCCGTGCGCATCCTCGCTATATCCGACACTGCCCTGGCAGCACGCTATGACGCATGGCGCGCAGATCTCGGCAAAAAAATCGTAAAAGCCAACGCTGACCTAAGCGAAATAACCTACGACTTCAAAACAAACTGACCACACTGCATCCCCTCGCTAACTATGAGCATATTCGATTATCATCGCCGTCCGACCTCCACAACCCGTGTAGGCAATGTGGAAATCGGCAGTCTGCACCCCGTCAGGCTACAGTCGATGAACAACACCTCGACAACCGACATCGATAACTCCGTTGCCCAGGCCATACGCATCGCAAAAGCGGGAGCCGACATCGACCGCCTCACCGCCCAAGGTGTGCGCGAAGCCAAATGCATGGGTGAAATCCGGAACCGCCTCCGTCAGGCCGGTTACACAATCCCCCTGGTTGCCGACATCCACTTCAACCCCAAAGCGGCCTTTGCCGCAGCAGAAGAGGTTGAAAAGGTGCGCATCAATCCGGGCAACTTCGTCGATCCGGGCCGGGTGTTCGCAAAACTCGAATACACCGATGAAGAATATGCACGCGAGCTCCAAAAGATAGAAGACACCTTCGGCCCATTCCTCGAACTGTGTCGGCAGCATAACACTGCAATACGCATAGGCGTTAACCACGGCTCTCTGTCTGACCGCATAATGAGCCGCTACGGCGACACACCAGCCGGAATGGTAGAAAGCGCCATGGAATTCCTTCGCGTTGCCGTCCGCCACGATTTCTCCGACATAGTAATCTCCATCAAGGCAAGCAACACCGTTGTGATGGTCAACACCGTCAGGATGCTTGTCAGGGCCATGGATGCCGAAAACATCCACTTCCCCCTCCATCTCGGAGTGACCGAGGCCGGCGACGGTGAAGATGGCCGCGTGCGTTCTGCCGTCGGCATCGGAACGCTCCTGGCTGAAGGCATCGGCGACACTATCCGCGTGTCGCTCAGCGAAGAGCCCGAGTGTGAAGTGCCGGTGGCACGCGAACTGGTCGATTACATCACTGCGCGTGCTTCCGCCCCGTCAATCAGCGGCACTTTAGCCGACAGCTACGATTCTGTCACCCCTTCCCGTCGCGCCACACGCGCCATAGGGAATATCGGCGGTGATTGCGTGCCGGTAATAGCCGGTTTCGACAAGCTGGCCGCACCGCTGCTGCAACTGTCAGCCTCCATGCCCCACGACGTAATCACATCCCAGGCTCTCGCGAACCCCAACAAGGCCATCCTGCTCTCCTCCAACCACGCCAATCCCGTAGGCGAACTTTCGGCTGCAATCCACGCACTTACAATCGCGGGCGCCGCAAACCCCGTTATCGCACATCTCGACTACTCCGGCATCCCTGCCGATAAGGTAGTTATCCGCGCATCAGCCGACTTCGGGGCACTGCTGCTTAACGGCCTCATCGACGGAATCGACCTCGTTGCCGACACCATGGCCGATGAAGACCGCAACCGCCTCGCACTCGGAATCCTACAGGCTGCACGCCGCCGGGTAAGCCGCACCGAATTCGTCTCTTGCCCAGGATGCGGACGCACCCTTTTCGACCTCCAGTCAACAGTCAAGACCGTAAAATCCGCAACATCCCACCTCAAAGGTCTGAAAATCGCCGTAATGGGATGCATTGTCAACGGCCCCGGCGAGATGGCCGATGCCGACTACGGATATGTCGGTGCCGGAATCGGGAATGTGAGCATATACCGCGGAAAAACACCCGTTGAAAAGAACATACCCTCCGACCTCGCCCTCGAAAAACTCATAGCCCTGCTGAAAGCCGACGGCAAATGGTCTGACCCGGAATAATATGCCTTGATAGTGACACAACCTCCTGAATATTTCCTCTTGCCAAACGGCCTGAAACTCGTTTGCCAAAAAGTACCATCAAGAGTGGGATGCTTCGGTGTGGCCATCAACGCCGGTAGCCGCGATGAAGCCGAAAACCTCCACGGACTTGCCCATTTCGTGGAACACACCATATTCAAAGGCACCTCCCGCCGACGCGCCTCCCACATACGCAACCGCATGGAAGCCATCGGAGGCGAACTCAACGCCTTCACCACCAAGGAAGAGACAAACGTCTACACCGTCTTCCCCCACGGCAACGTTGCAAGAGCGATTGAACTTGTTGCCGACCTGGTGTGCAACTCCGTTTTCCCTCCCCATGAACTCGACCGTGAGCGCATCGTGGTCAAAGAAGAAATCGACAGCTATCTCGACACCCCCTCTGAAGCCGTTTTCGACGATTTTGAGAACCTGTTTTTCAAAGGTTCAGCTCTCGGCCATAACATCCTTGGCGATGCCGCCAACCTCCCGAAATTCACCCGCGAAGTCTGCCGGGACTATATCACCGCCAACTATACCACCACCCGCATGGTGGCATTCTATCGCGGAGCGATGTCCCCGGCGAAAGTCCTCGCAATGGTCGAGCGCCATTTCAGCACCTTACCGGCCGCAGGAAATCCGCTCCGCCGCACCGCCCCACTTGCTATAGAGCCATTTGCCGAAACCCGCTCAATCGACTCCCACCAGGCACACACGGTAATCGGAATCTCCGTCCCCTCGATGTTCTCACCTGAACGCCATGCCCTCGGACTGCTGACCAACATCCTCGGTGGCCCCGGCATGAACTCACGCCTCAACATCGCCCTGCGCGAGCGCCGTGGGCTGGTCTACACCGTCGACGCCTCCCTCTCAATGATGAGCGACTGCGGAATGTTTGCCGTCTACTTCGGCTGCGACCCTGCCGACAACAACCGCTGCATCGAACTTGTCAACGACGAACTTCAGAAAATAGCCACCACACCCCTGACACACCGCGCCCTCGAAGCCGCGAAAAAGCAATATCTCGGCCAGCTCATAGTCGCCTCAGACAACAACGAGCAGATGGCCCTCAACAACGGCCGCGCCACCCTCTTCTTCGGGCAGATCCCCTCCCCTGCAGAAACCAAATCCCGCATCCTCTCCCTCACCCCCGACCACCTCCTCCACTCCGCCCGCCACCTACTCCCCACCCTCGCCTCCCGGCTAACCCTCACCTGACCCCTCCTGTTTTTCTCCAAAGCAAGAACTTTCCCTTGGCAAGCAGTTTGAAATGATATTACCACTTTAACTATGATGGTAGTTCTACTCAAAAAATTGACTTGGCTTTGGTTGAAACTAAAAAAGCCGGGATAACGGGATAATGGGAGAGAGCATTATGCCTGTCCGCTTGTCCGAACAAGAACTTCAGAAAGCATTAATCGCAACATGATAAAACACATCGGGGCGGATCGTTGATCCGCCCCGATGTGTTTTATCATGTTGGCCAAATCATATATTGGCCAAATCAAACCTCATAACCACAAAACTATAAGGCTTCATCGTCGTCGAGAATTGATTGCCATCAACCTTGACGCCGCTCTCAACCGGCTTTATAAGGTCAGGATTGTCAAGCGTATTCTCTGCATCAAGATTTTCAGATGCCAGCGTCATCATGGTTCCGCTCCCGATTATGCGGTTCTTCTTCATCCCCGCGAAATGGAGCGTAATCTCCTGCGGCTCGGCCGACGTGTTGGCCACCTTCACCACATACTGTGACGCATCGGCATCCCAGACAGCACTTGCAAACAGGCCGTTCTGCCCCTCAGCCCCCGTCAATGGCTTCTTGTCCATCGTCAGAGGCACAACCTGCGTACCCTTATTGGCAGCATAAAGCTGCTGTACATAATAACTCGCCGTCGGCATAGAGCGCAGGTTGTCAAACCATATCATATCCGGACGCCACTGCCAACCCTCCACATGGGCAAACAACGGAGCATAAGTAGCCATCTGCACAATATCGGCATTCCTCTCCAGGCCAGTCATAAACGCAGCCTCAAGCAGTGCGGGATAGAAATGGTTCCATTTCTTATTTTTGATATGGCACGCATACTCCCCGGCAAACACCTTCGGCCCTTTCCGGTCATAATTGTCGTAACGTGCCCCTTGGCTAAGGAACCAATCGGCAGGGCGGTAAAAATGCTCGTCAACCAGATCAGCTTTCAATCGGCGCATTTCCGGCCACAGATAATCAAAGTCCCTACCTTCCGAATTCGGACCAGACGAACCAACGATTTTAATCTCAGGATAAGCCTTGCGGATAGCCTCAACAAACGGTTGCAGACGCTCCACATATTCCGGACCCCACTGCTCATTTCCTATGGCTATGAACTCCAGGCCGAAAGGCGCCGGATGCCCCATATCCGCGCGCAATTGCCCCCATTCGCTATCAACCGGGCCGTTGGCAAACTCGATAAGGTCGAGCGCATCCTGTATATAAGGGTCAAGCCGGTCAACCGGTACATGCGACTCCAACTTGTCGTTCTGATACTGGCAAACAAGCCCCACATTCAGAACCGGCAGCGGAGCAGCCCCAATCTCTTCCGACAACAGGAAATATTCATAGAAACCCAACCCGCCGCTCTGGTAATAATCAGGATAAAAACGGTTGGTAAACGTATAATGCCAACGGTTCTGGTTCGTCGGGCGGTTCTCCACCGGCCCTACAGTGTTCTTCCACTGGTAGCGGTCACCGATTTCCGTGCCCTCCACGATGCATCCGCCCGGGAAACGGAAAATACCCGGCTTCAAATCAGCCAGTTTCTGCGCAAGGTCGCGGCGCAACCCGTTCTCATGCCCCTTCCAGGTGTCAACCGGAAACAGCGACACATGCTCAAGGTCAACCGTTGTTTCAGGCCGTTCCAGGAATATGCGCAGTTTCCCTTTCGCCTCGGTCATCTTAGGCTTCAGAACAGCAGTATACTTCTTCCACTCCTTCGAGTCGACCGTTACACGGGCTTTCGCAATCTCCTGCGACTCCCCTTGCGATTTCGTGTCAACTATTACAACTTTCAATTTGGCCTCGCCTCCATCAGGCACACGGGACCACACTGAAAAACGGTATTCCTCACCTTCCCTTACAGCCACTCCGAAAAAGCCCTCATTCTCCAGCCCCGAATGCTTATGGGGATGGCTTGCCGGGCTGAGACGCACATAATGCGGATTCCGCTCAAATGGGCCGTCATTCCTCAACTCCACGCCCCCATAGGTCATCCAACCCATAAGGCTCTGCGGAAACTCAAACGAGCGGTTCTTCACCATCTCTGCATACAGTCCCCCGTCGGCCGCATAATTTATATCCTCAAAAAACAGCCCATACATCGTCGGCTGCACCTTCGCACCCAACTTGTTCGTTTGCAAAGTCAGTTCATTATGCGCCCCCGACGCACTCATCCCCATGCACACGGCCAAAGCCGACGCAGCCATAAATCTTCCGTATTTTCTCATGATATTATCTGAATTGTTCCTAATTTGCATATAAGTCAATCTTCGTGACCTCTTGGATTGGTTTCTCACCCCAAAGTTACTAAAAATCCCAAAACCAATCAAACTTCCTCGTTGTTTAATAATTGTCAACATTATGCAAACGCCATTAAAACCCATCCTGCATGAAACATCTGCTCCCATTGGCCATATCGGTCTTATCCGGCCTATTTCTTCCGGCTTACATATCTGCTAAAAGCCTCGTTGCCGCCCGCAACGATTCTGTCGTGGCCACCACAAAAATCATAAAACTCGATAGCGACACATCGCGTATCGTCCACCTCAATCAACCCGAAGGCCTCAGTGCCGAACAAGACTCGCTACGCAACCTCGTCATTGCATTCTACACCGACCAGTTCCGCCACGCCCAGGATCCTGAAGCCCCCACATTTCTCTTCATGAGCAAAAGCGCCAATATGCTCATGGGGATAGGAGGATGCGTGCGCATGCGCGGATGGTACGACTGGGGAGGCGCAATCCCCGCCAACGGATTCATGCCATATCTGATTCCCATACCTGAAGACCCCGCTAATACCCGCAGACTCGGCACGACACCCGCCGGCACAGCCCTCTTCTTCCAGATGATCGGGCGCACCAAAATCGGCACATACCGTCTATACATCGAAGCCAACTTCAACGGCTACCAAAGCCGGGGCTTCCATCTCAAAAAGGCATATGCCACAATGGGCGATTTCACCGTCGGCCTTGCAAACTCCACATTCTCCGACCCGGCGGCCATGGCTCCGACAGTCGATGCCCAGGGCGCTACAAACAAGCTCGCAAAAACCGATGTGCTCGTGCGCTACATGCACACTTTCCACCGGCACTGGAGCGTCGCCCTATCGCTCGAAAATCCCACCCAACAGATTTCCACAACTACCGGTGAGACAGGCAAATCATCATCCTGGCTACCGGAGGCGGCTGCTTTTGTCCAATACGGATGGGGCGACAACGAGCATCTCCGTCTTTCAGGTATAATACGCGGCCTCAGCTACCGCAATCTTATTGAAGGCCGTAACCAGACCCTACCAGGTTGGGCGGTGCAGTTCAGCTCCGTAGCCCACCCCTTGCCGCAGATCACAACCTACATCACCGCCAACTACGGACACGGCTACGGTTCTCTGCTTAACGACCTTGTGGCCGACAACTTCGACCTCATCCCCGTTCCCGGCACACCCGGCAAGCTCTACGCCCCACGCGCAGTCGGCTACTGTTTCGGTCTGCAATATAACTTCACCCATGCCCTCTTCGCAAGCGCATCATTCAGCCAGACGCATCTCTCACCGAGACACTCACTTTCACCCGATTCCTACCGTCGGGGCTGGTGTGCCGACATCAACATTTTCTGGAACATCCTCCCCCGCCTCCAAGTCGCTGCCGAATTCGACCTCGGCTGCCGCCACAACGTCTCAGGCGCCCACCGATACGCCCGCCGCATCGGCGCCCTATGCCAGTTCTCCTTCTAACACATTGCTCCATCCAAGAGATTGGCGCTGTGTCGAAATTCGACCAACGCCTTTTTGGCATCCGGATGGAGAGGGTGCTGTCAGAATGGTTCAGATGGTAGGAGCCTGAGGGTGAGGGTGAAGGGAGTTGACTAAGGTCAATGACCGAACCCGAAGCCCTCGGGCGACGACCCAGATGAGCCATTATGACACACCCTCATCATCTATGCAGCCTGAATCCCCAAAACATAGTTATCTCAACTCCTATCTTTTCTTATCAAACAACGCCCTAACCCTCAACGGATTCAATCCCAGTTCGAGAGCCCGCTTGGCATCAATCCGGGCATCATCGTCGCGATAACGCAAGCGGTTGAGATAAGCCCGGCAATAATAAAGTTCGGCATCGTCAGGGTCAAGTTCAAGCCCACGTGCAATATCCTCCGCAGCCTCCGGCAAAGCCCCCGCTTCGAGATAACACATTGCACGCGCCGCATACAAAACACTCTCCTCCTTCGCTTCTATCAGCTCACTGTAGAGTGCCGTAGCCTCATCCTGTCGCCCTGTTCCTCCATAAATCACCGCCTGAAGCAGTTTACCCTCCATGTCTCCGGGCTTCAGTGAGCGGAAATGGGCCACATCGGCCTCAGCCTTATCAATCCGCCCTTGCCTCAGCTCTATCGCAGCCCTGTCATGATAAGCCGCCGCATACGTCGAATCCATCGACAATATGAGGTCATAGTCCCGGAGCGCATCTTCAAGCCTATCCATCTGCGTCAGCACCCTGGCCCGGTTATTCAGGATAACCACCGACGCGGGAGCCATCGCCCTCGCCTCCGTCAGGGTATGCAGCGCCAACGAATCTTCCCCCATATAAAACTGCATCATCCCCATATTCGACAGCAGCATGATATTCTGCGCATTCCCCGGCTCACTGCGCATAGCCTCCTGAAGAAACGCAATCGCCGTTTCCCAATCCCCTTTTCCGGTTGCTTCCTCAGCCTTCTGCACACATTTCATATAGACCGATTCCTTCTCCTCAGCCTGTCTGACCTTAGCCATACTGTCTGTCAGGTTCTCCGGATTCTCCCCCGAAACCGCCAGAGCGCCACACATCAAAGCTACACCAAAAACCACAACCTTACCCGCAACAGCAATCAACTTTTTCATACACCAGAATTTACTTTCCCGCAAAGTTACCTCATTTCCAGACTATCCGCCTGCCTTAAAAATCTCCTTTAAATCTATTTCATCAAACTTCACAATCATTATATCCCCTCAAAAAGCCGTACCCGACGATACAGCCACGTCTGCAACGCACCCCTCATCATCAGATAGACAATGAAAGCCAGCCACAGGGCATGATTCCCCATCACAGGAAACAGTGTCAGCTCAAGCACAAAAAACACCGCCATCGCCCCGGCCATCGACAGCAGCAATTCCCGGCTGAGCGTAGCGCCGATAAACACTCCGTCCCAGGCAAACGACGCAAATCCGGCGAAAGGCACCGTCACCGCCCATAACCAATACTCCTTCGATGCGGCAATCACTGCCATATCAACGGTCAGAACACCCAAAAACGCCTCCCCGCCGAGAATATAAACCAACGTGAACAGTGCCGCCATTCCGGCTCCCCACCACATCACCCCCCTTACACAACGTTTCAATTCCTGAGGTTGCTTCGCCCCTACATAACGCCCCACCAACGCCTCCGCAGCAAAAGCGAACCCATCCATCATATATGAAAACAGCATGAACAGCTGCATCAGCAGCGTATTAACCGCCAATATCACCGCCCCCTGCGATGCACCGGTTTTCGTAAACCACAGCGTGACCGCCATCAGACACACCGTGCGCAGCATAACATCAAGGTTAACCCTGAAAAAACGGCGCAATTCACCCCCGCGCAACACAATCCCCCACCCAGGCCTGGAAATTCCATATCGCCGCAATAACCATAACCCCACTCCGAAGCCACACCATTGCGCCACAAGCGAACCGGTAGCCACCCCATCAATCTGCCACCCCGCACCATAAACCAGCCCCAGGCTCACCGCAATATTCACCAGGTTAACCACAATCGAGCTGACCATCAGCATACGCGAATTCTGCATACCAAGAAACCATCCCGACAAAGCATATGTGCCCAACACCGCAGGTGCGCCATAAATCAGGATGGAAAAATACCGCCCGGCAAGACTTCCCGTCACAGGATCCGGGTCGACAAACCACCTCAGCAACCACAACACAGGCCATTGCAAAAGAACCATAGCCACTCCTGCCCCCAATGCCACTGCCAGCGCCCGGTAAAGCACCAGCGCCTGTTCATCTTTGTCAGCCGCCCCCCACGCCTGCGCGGCAAGTCCCGAGGTTCCTGCCCGTAGAAAAGAAAACAGCCAGTAAATCATATTGAACATCACTCCACCCACCGAGATTGCCCCGATATATACGGCGCTCCCCATATGACCTGTAATCGCCGTATCCACCAGCCCAAGCAGCGGAGTGGTCACATTCGCCACCACCGACGGCACTGCAAGCCCCAGAATCCGCCTGTTCATCCCACCTGACATTTTTCCCATTTCAGCCATATCATATCACTAAACAGACAAGTCCACCGACCGGCAGACTTGTCTGTTTATATAATAAACTAATATTAAAGCCGTTAATCAACTCGTCATATTTTCTTAGCGCGGCAGCTGTCCCACCAGAGATAACCGATAAGCAACGCATAAGCTATTATGCCGTAAACCTGGAGCATACCGGCAGACACACCGCAAACATACTCGAAGCCGAAGAAACGCGTCAGCGCAGCAAACACACCGAACAGTGCGCCGCCTGCAATAAGACCCGATGAAATCAGCGTACCACGGTCGCGGCGAGCATCATTGACAGCCTGGTCTTTAGAGCTATGGCTAACGAAATAAGCAACAGCCCCCCCCACCAGCAGCGGCATATTGAGCGACAATGGTATGAACATACCCAGACAGAACGCCAATGCAGGCACTCCCAGCCAGTTCAACAGCAACGCCAGCACTATACCTGTCATATAAAGAATCCAGGGGGTGTCACCACCCATCATCAGAGGTTCGATAACCTTAGCCATGGCATTAGCCTGTGGAGCCACCAACGCATTCTCACCCGAAAATCCATACACCTGGTTCAGAACCATAATCACACCACCGACAGTGGCTGCCGACACCAATGTGCCCAGGAACTTCCACTGTTCCTGCTTCCTCGGGGTCGATCCGAGCCAGTAACCGATTTTCAGGTCGGTCACAAATCCACCGGCCATCGACAACGCAGTGCAAACAACCCCGCCGATAATCATCGAAGCCACAATGCCGGCCGTCCCTTTAAGACCGATAGCCACAAAGATAGCCGACGCTATTATCAGCGTCATCAGCGTCATCCCAGACACAGGGTTACTTCCTACAATCGCAATCGCATTGGCGGCGACCGTGGTGAACAGGAACGCAATCAGAGTAACAACCACCCACGCCACAAGCGCTTGCCACCAGTTATTGATAACACCGAACCAGAAAAACAGCAACACGGCCACAAGGGCTATCGCAATGAAAAACACCACATGCTTCATCGAAATGTCCCATTGCCAGCGCATCGGTTTGCGTCCACCCTGCGCACCACCCTTGAACTCACGGCCAGCCAGACCGACTGCCTGGCAGATAATCGGCCACGATTTAACTATACCTATCACACCGGCCATCGCTATACCGCCGATACCTATCATGCGCGCATAATTGCTGAATATATCCTGCGAACTCATAGCTGCGATTTCCGCATTGCCATAAGTGCCCATCAGAGGGATAATCACCCACCACACAAACAGAGAACCGGCACAGATGATAAACGCATAGCGCAGACCTACGATATACCCGAGACCAAGCACAGCCGCACCCGTGTTGCAACTCATCACAAGTTTGGTCTTCTCGGCAATCGCCTCGCCCCAGGAACTGGCAGTTGTCTGCAATGTCCCCGCCCAGAAACCGAAAGTTTCCACAACGTAGTCATAAATACCACCGATAAGCGAAGCAATTACCAGCGTCTTGGCCTGTGAACCACCCTGCGCACCTGCGCTTTGCCCACTGGCAAGCACCTGTGTTGTAGCTGTAGCCTCCGGAAAAGGATATTTGCCGTGCATATCCTTCACGAAATATTTCCTGAATGGAATGAAAAACAATATCCCCAGGATACCACCCAAAAGCGAACTCAGGAATATCTGGAAGAAATTCACCGTTATCTCCGGATATTTTGCCTGGAGGATATACAGCGCCGGAAGTGTGAATATCGCTCCGGCCACAATCACACCCGAACATGCGCCGATTGACTGGATTATAACGTTCTGACCCAAGGCGTTCTTCTTGCCAAGCGCCCCCGACAGTCCAACCGCTATGATGGCGATAGGTATGGCGGCTTCAAAAACCTGCCCCACCTTCAGCCCCAGATATGCAGCTGCGGCACTGAAAATCACACAGAGCACCAGTCCCATCACCACTGAATAGACCGTCACCTCCTTATAATCGCGGGCCGGGTGCATAATAGGCCTGTAATGCTCATCCGCACCTAATTCCCGGAATGCATTTTCCGGCAATTCTGCCGGGTCTGCATCAGCATAGACCGCCACGTCATCCATCTCGGCAATCTTTGCATCATGCTGATTGTTTTTCACTTTTTCCATTTATATTATTGATTTATTGATATTTTCTGCTTATCTACCCTCATTCCCACCCTGAGCCACTGCACGTGCCAGAATATCGAAACTATCAACTACAACCTCCGTTATAGTGCGGTTGATGGCATTCCGGTCTTGCCACGACCGTGTGCGCAGCTTCCCCTCCACATACAGCTTTGTCCCTTTGGTTATATACCGTTCCGCGGTCTCCGCATTGCGGTCCCACATCACTACATTATGCCACTCGGTGCGTTCAGGCACCTGCACCCCCTGTGCCGTCGTGTACCCACGTTCTGTTGTTGCCAGAGAGAATGTGGCATACGGACGGCCGTCCACATACCTTATCTCAGGATTCTTTCCCACATTCCCCACAAGTATAACCTTATTAACCGACATAAGCATCAACATTTAACGATTCACAAAAATACAGATTTCCCGTTTAAATCCTATCCTCGCACCCGTTTTTTCGGCTTCCCCGGCAGATTTTTGCGCAGCATTGAAATAACCTCCCCCTGCACAACTGAGTTCATAACCCCGTTAAAGCCCAGATAAAGCATCAATCCGGTTACAGCCTGTGTCCCTAAAAGCATCCAGTCATTGGCCACAAACAAGCTCTCAACCCACATGATACCCATTATAACTGCCGTCTCTGCCAGATACGGCAATATATCAGCCACAAAACCCCACACTGTGCGTCCCCCCACCCGTGCCGTCTTTACAGCCATAACTCCCCACGTCAGGGCAGAAGCCCCCAACTGCCCGTAAAGCAACAGCTTGATGCCCCACACAGGGTCATCCGTCCTTGTCAACGCAATCCACGGCAAGGTTGCCAGTAGAAATATCATTGCAGCTCCGTCGCGCAACCCCTCCATTGCAACAACCGTTTTTGTTTGTGCCTTTGCAACCAGGTAATTGTTATAAAGACTTGTTAACACCGTAAATACGCCTCTTGCAAGCAGAAGCTGGAACAGCACCACCGACGCGTCCCATTTCTCCCCGAAAAGGCAATGGAAGATGGGCTGCGCCATAACCGCAAGGAATCCCATGGCGGGCATAAGGATATACGCAGTGAAACGGTTCATCTTACCGCTCACACGACAGAAACGCTCTTCATCATCCTGCACATGCGAAAGCGCCGGAAGAAACGACGATGTAAGAACCTGGGAAATCGATGTTATACCCATCTTGCTCCACTTGTCGGCCTGCGTATAATAAGCCAACGGCACAAGCCCCGCACGGTTACCTATGAAAAACGCATATACATTCTGGAACAGCACATTCAGAAACGAGCTGGCCATCATCCCCGAACCAACCTTGAAAAATCCCCTTAATGATACCATTGAAAACCTCAGCAATGGCCGCCAACCCGACGTCACCCATAGCACCAGGCTCTTCACCCCGTTGAGAATAATCGTCTGCCAAACAATGGCCCATGCCCCGTATCCGCCGAAAGCCATGCTGATGCCCACAACAGCCCCGGCCATCAGGCCAAGCGTATTCGACACCGCCACCATCTTCACATCCATCCGCTTCATCAGCCGGTTGGTCTGAACTATGGCCGAAGCATTAAGTATAAACGACAGGAACATCACCCGGCTCAACGCCACAAGCCGCTCATCCCCGTCATAACACCATGCGATAACAGGTGCCCCGAAAAACAGAATCACATAAACACCAACTGCCACCGCCATGTTGAACCACAGCACCGTGCTGTAGTCAAGCCTCGAAGGATTCTTACGCTGAATCAGCGCATATGAAAAACCGCTGTCGACAAACAGCGAAGCAAACGCCTGGAACACCATCACAGCCCCCACCAGACCGAAATCCTCCCGGCTCAATACCCGCGCAAGGATTATGCCGGTAACCGCATAAAGCACCTGCGACGACACCCGGTCAATCACATTCCATTTGATCGACCTCGCCGTCATAGCCTTCAATCCATTGCCCATTGGTTCATCTACCAGCATACCGGTTTATTTCCCACTGCAAAATTATTCCACCGCAAATACAATCAGGAAGTCTTCTTGACATTTTCCACCCCCTCATTCACTCTCACTCGGAGCCGCTTCCTCACCGGTCCACTCTTTGCCGTCGAGCGAATATATCTTAACTCCCATCGAATAATTTCGGATTCTCTCAGGCTTGTTCCGGTAATAAAGCTTACCGGCCATAACACCCTTCACTTTAAGCTCATCCGTTGCCCAGCAGCCTGTGGTTCCCGTGCCGAAAAAATGGCAGCTCACATTCTTGGCCTCAAGGTTATCAGCCTGTATAGCTCCTGTGCCGGTATTGCTCAACACGGCATCCTCACATTTCCCCTCCACAACGAGTGTGCCGTTGCCGGTCTTAATCGAACCGTCGAATTTAGAACATTCTATATTGCGCATTACCAGACGCCCGTTGCCTATGACAACAGCTTTCAACTCTATTGTCGGACGCATGTCTATAGCCCTTACAGTCGAGTCCCCGCAGTTCTTCACCTCTTTAAGGAACCGGGAATAGACCGTTATGGTCGGCAGACCTATGCGCATTTCTTCCCCTTCATAAAAGGCTTTCTGCAAAGTCAGCTTCCCTTTTTTATTATTCTCGAAAATAATCTTATCGGCAATTTCAGGCGTCGTGCTGAACTCTGCCAGTCCGGCTTTGTCATTGTCGCTCCTGTATTCAACATTAAAACTGTCATCAACAACCAGCTGGCTGAAATCACCAACCTTAAGTTCATAATGCTTCTCCTTGTCAGCGGCATCTGCAAACAAAAACATGGCTGCCATCATAACCACCGGCAATATTGTCTTAACCAGATTCCCTTTCATCTCTATTCTTTTTAATCGGTTTGCAAAAATGTAAACATCTCTTTCATGTCAGAATCATGTCAGACCCACAGCCATATTCACCGCTGGCGAACTTGCGCTCAACATCATCGATTATGCCGAACAGTTCCAACTTGGTGTTCGCCCTGAGCATCGCAATGCGTGTTTCCCTGAAAAACGGAATACCCTTGAAAAGCGAGCTGACCGCAAGATGGCGCCGTATGTGCAGAATACCACGGTATTCATCTATCCGCCCGATGCTCTCGTCAATCTGGCGCCGCAGAATCTCGAACTTCTGATGAAGCGACAACGGATTGCGCACCTCTCCATAAACCAGCGTTTCCTTCATATCGCGGAAAATCCAGGGATTTCCAATGGCTGCCCGTCCCACCATCACACCGTCAACGCCATAGCGGTCAAACGCTTCAACAAGTTTCGCCGGGCTGGTTATGTCGCCGTTGCCTATCACCGGAATCTTCAGCCTGGGATTCTCTTTCACCCGCGCAATCATCTCCCAATCGGCCTCACCCGTATACATCTGCGAGCGGGTGCGCCCATGAACCGTTAAAGCCTTGATGCCGCAATCCTGAAGCTGCTCTGCCAGCGTAACTATGATTTTCTGCGTATGGTCCCACCCCAAACGCGTCTTGACAGTAACCGGCACCTTAACGGCATCGACCACAGCCCTGGTTATCTCCAACATCTTAGGGATATCACGGAGCATACCAGCACCGGCACCTTTCCCTGCCACCTTCTTAACCGGGCAGCCGAAATTGATGTCAAGCACGTCGGGACTGGCAGCCTCGACCATCTTTGCGGCCTCAACCATAGAGCCGGTTTCTCGACCGTAAATCTGTATGGCCGTCGGCCGCTCCGCCGGTTCTATATGGAGCTTCCGTGTTGTGGCGGCGATATTACGGATTAGGGCATCGGCCGACACAAATTCAGAATATGTCATGTCGGCACCAAGCTCCTTGCAAATGAGCCTGAACGACTGGTCTGTCACATCCTCCATCGGAGCCAGCATCACCGGCCGGTCTCCTAAATCAATCTCTCCTATCTTCATTCGGGGAATTTTCTATAATATTCTTCCAGCAGATTGCGGATATTGAAGTAATAAGTACCGCTCTCTTTACCACCCTTCTTCTCAACATCAATACGGTCAAAATACGGCTCCTCGTATTCCTGATGCTTAGCCACGGCATTCTGGAAATTGATGATATTATACTCATGGCGGGGGTTGATGACATACCACGCGTTATCCTTATCCGCACCCGTGCCAGACGAAACTATCGCCTGCAGCAGATGGTTGAGCCGGTATTGCCATATGTTGGCAAGATTAACCTTACCCCTCTCCCGCAAAGCATATATCATAAAATTCATCTGCGACAAATCAAAAGGATTGTCTTTCAGCGCCTCCTTCGCATAGCTTATGATAGAGTCAAGCTCGGCTCGTGTATGCTTCGATTTATAATAGAGGCTCTCATTCTTGCTCGAAACCTCAGAATGGCGGTATGGATTGAAATCCTCCTGAAACAGATACCCGTAATAAAGATGGCGGTAATCCTGCAGATTCATGATCGTTTCATTGCGCTCATACATCTCCATGAGTTTCGGATAATAATATTTTGAAGCCGGGTCTGTCACTTCCCGCTTTATCTGCTCCATATCCGGACGCTCAGTCATCGGCTTCTTATCAGGCTTGGCCGGAGCACCGGTAACCGACACCGCCGTAACAATCCCGAGAACAGCCAATATGCATGTCAATATCTTTTTCATAAATCCGTTTGCTAATAATTACCTATAATCACCCCCCCTATAATTTCTGCGTCAGTCCGATGATGCCTATCCCCACAATCGTCATAGTAACCACCGCCGGAAGCCCCACAGCAGCTACCACTCTCCAGAACCCCTTGGCGCCCCAGCTCCCACCTCCGGCCCGCCGACAAGCCAGACCGCCTAAAACAGCTCCGGCGATAGCTCCGATGCTGACACCGGATGACCCGTAAACCAACCCGACAGCCATACCGGCCAATGCTCCACCCACAATATAGTTCTTCCACAGATTCGGATAATTGCCGAAGCCGCGTTTCACCAGATCGATAACCACCACAATCACCGCCGCAATAGCCCAGAAAACCAAGACTTCCTCATTGAAAACCGCATATCTGCTATGGCTAAGCGCCGACACTCCAATATACGAAAATGCCACACCTGAACTCGATGAGCGGAATGCCATCACAACACCCGAACTCAGCATTATCACACCTAATATCAGAAAAAGTTCGTCAAGAGTCATATGCCGTCATCAATTGGTTTTAAGGCCGACATTTTCATGGCAGCTCCATTAATCATAACACCCGGCTATCAGAAGGGCATTATTTATCATCTTACAAAATTAACATTTCCAATTCACATCCTATCCCTCTTTTTCTTTTCTTCACATATTTTCCTTAATCTTAAACCCGGCACGCTCTCGAACATACAGCCTCATGCCGTGTTAATAATAATGAACCGGCACATAACCGGTCACCGGTCAAATAAATGATGGATAAGGAGTATAACAAACTGTTCCGACAATACTTCATTCCCGTCAAAAGCTTTATCAAAAAGCTCGTCAAATCCGACGATGATGCGGAAGATTTAGCACAGGATGTGTTCACACAGCTCTGGACTAAGCCCGACATATGGCAGAACAACACCGAAATCGACCGATACATCTACCGGATGGCCAAATACCAGGCACTGACTTTCCTCCGCGACCATGCCCGGAAATATGACCGGGGGCTCGTCGATGCCGACCTCTCACAAATCGAAGCCATAAAATCAGACATCTCCACAGTCGACCCCATACTCCACGACGAAGCCCGGCTGCTACTCGACATGGCTCTCGAGAAAATGCCCCCCAAACGCCGCCAGATATTCACCCTGTCCCGCTTCGACGGCCTGTCTCATAAAGAAATCGCTGAAAAACTCGGCCTGTCGGTACGCACCATAGAAAGCCATATCTACGCAGCCCTGGCAACCCTCAAAGAGCTCTTTCCCCGCTAACACCGGCAAGAGCCGGTGTAATTCAAACACCCTCTAATAGCCCATCCATCGGAGAGCGGATTATCTTTCCTATAACATACCCATCCGCTGATGCCACATCGCGCAACACATCTTCAAACACCGATGCAATTGAACCCACGAAATTAACCGTAACATCCCTTCCTGATGTGAAATACGGTGCGACACTACGCCGGAAAAACGACCTGAAACCCGCCTCAACAATAGCCCTGATTTCCACCCTTCCGATATGGCAGCTTAGAAACGGAGCGAATCCGGCCAGGAAACGGTTAGGAGCGTCCTCCCCATAGGCCGGGCGGTAAACCCGCCTCACAATCTCATCGCCGGTCAAGCCAGAAAAAGAGAAAAAATCCCGGCATAGATCCTTAGGCAACAATCCCTGGATCGCATCTGCGGCTACCCGTTTCCCAAGCCATGCGCCCGACCCTTCGTCGCCAAGAACATAACCCAGCGACGGCACCTTTTCCACAATCGCCCCCCCCTCATAATAACAGCTGTTGACACCCGTGCCGAGAATACAGGCCACCCCGGCATCTTCACCCAGCAACGCCAGGCAAGCCCCCGCCATATCACTGTCAACCACAACATCCGCACCATCTCCCACCAACCACCGTATAGCACTGCGCATCACATCAATTCCATGGTCGCGGCAACCCGCCCCGTAAAACTCCACACGCTCCACCGCCATTCCTTCCAGTTCAGCCTTGACCTCCCGCTCAAACACCTCCCTGATAACATCCTCCCCCGTCACAAACGGGTTAACCCCCTTGCTGAAAAACGTCTTCTTCACCCTCCCGTCGCCATCCACAACAGCCCAATGCACCTTCGAGCTCCCCCCGTCCGCAATCAACCTGCAACCCATTCTATCCATAATTCATCAATTATCCAACATCTAAAATTTATAAATCTCAGAAAATTGCAACATCTCATCAACCATACGCACAGTTGTTGCATACATAATAGCAAATTTACGAATTTATCCCCACAGTTTCGCTATTTTGAAAATTATGGCTAAGTTTGCACTCCAAAACCCGATAAGTTACCGATGAAAAAATACGACATCTGCTGCATAGGCCATATAACACTCGATAAAATCGTCACCCCGAAACATACGGTTCACATGCCCGGAGGCACCTCGTTCTATTTCGCCCACGGAATCGCCAACCTGTCGCCGGAAAACTTCCTTCTCGTTACCGCTTTGGCACAGAGTGAGATGCAAGCCGTCGACGATATCCGCCGCAAAGGCATCGACGTGAAAGTGCTCCCAAGCAGACGCTCGGTTTATTTTGAAAATTCCTACGGTGAAGACCAGAACAACCGCACACAGCGTGTCCTGGCAAAAGCCGACCCGTTTTCAATCGAAGGTCTCAAAGATGTCGAAGCCGGCATATTCCACCTCGGCACTCTCCTTGCCGACGATTTCCCCGTTGATGTAATCAGATACCTGGCCTCCAAAGGAATTGTTTCGGTCGATGCCCAGGGCTACCTCCGCGAAGTGCGTGGCGAAAATGTGTTCCCGGTCGATTGGCCTGAAAAGCGCGAGGCTTTGCGCTATATAACCCTGCTGAAAGCCAACGAGCACGAATCCGAAGTGCTTACCGGTGAAAAAGACCCTTACAAAGCCGCACGCATACTCGCCGATTGGGGGGTTAAGGAGGTATTGCTCACATTGGGAAGCAACGGTTCACTGATTTTTGCCGATGGCAAATTCCACGAAATCCCCGCATTTGAGGCCCGGGAAGTGGTCGATGCCACAGGGTGCGGCGACACATACATGACCGGATTCCTCTACATGCGCAACAAAGGTGCTTCATATGAAGAGGCCGGACGCTTTGCCGCAGCCATGTGCACCATAAAGCTCGGTGCCTCAGGCCCTTTCAGTGCAGACGAAAAGAAGGTATTGGAAATTGTCAACGCACCTTGCCTCGCATAACCATCAACGCATAGACCAGCACAAACAGATAGCCCAAGCAAGGCACCGCGAATGCCGCCGACATTGACGCGGAGGCATCTGCCACATAACCCATCAGAAGCGTTCCGACAGCCCCGCCCAAAGGCGACATCATAAGAAACGACGAAGCAATTTTTGTCGATGACCCTGCAAGACCGCGTATAGATATGGCAAAAACCGTCGGAAACATTATCGCCTCGAATGCATAGCACGCAAACAATCCTATGCGCGAAACAAAGCCTAAATCAAGTGTCACCAAAAGCGAACCTCCAACCGTCATCACGGCACATAAAAACAACACCTTCTCTGCCGCAACGCGGCTCATCACCCAGCTTCCGGCAACACGCGCCAGCATAAACAGCCCCAATCCGCCAAACGACAAAACCACTGCCGCCGTCTTCGCCGTCATCCATCCGTCATCAGTAACATAATTGATAAAGAAACTGTTAATCGATATTTCGGCAATCTCATAGCAGAAAAGTGCAAGCACTCCAAGCATAAACCTTCGCGAGCGCAACAATCCGCCGATAACAGCCATAGCCCCTTCCGGTGCTTCCGGATTCTCCTTCGCAACATCTGACGCAGCTCCTATTTCAGGCAGTTTCACTTTGCAGAAAACCAAAGCCACAACCAACACAACCAACCCCATGACCGTATATGGCAGAGCCACACTGCCCCCTTCCCCTCCTTCAACAAACAGCAACTGCCCCATAATCACAGGGGCGAGAATGCATCCGAGCCCATTAAACGACTGGGCAAGATTCAAACGGCTCGCCGCAGTGGAGCGGTCGCCAAGCTCCGTTACATACGGGTTGGCTGCCGTTTCAAGCACCACCAGGCCACAACCTATTATAAAAAGCGCCACCAGGAAGAAATCAAACGACAACAAGCTTTCGCTCGGAATAAACAACAACGACCCTGCAGCAAACAGCATAAGCCCAAGCACAACACCCCGCCGGTAACCGAAACGGTTGATAAACAGACCCGCCGGAAGAGCCATCAGGAAATATCCCACATAAGTCGTGGCCTGGATCATCGCAGACCTCGTTATGGTTATATCCATCGACGTCTGGAAATGCTTATTCAACACATCAAGAATCGCGCGGGCAAAGCCCCACATGAAAAACAACGAGGTCACAAGCACAAACGGAACAACATATTCCTTTGACACAAGCCTTTTGGCAACTTTTTCCATTCCTAATATATCTAAATGTTTCTATCCCAGCCCCACAAATTTACGCAACTTTTCCCATTCCGGAAAATTCAGATTCTTTGGCCACATTAAAAATCCGCCAAACCGGATAACCGTTGGAAACTTTTTGCTACCTTTGCACTTTCTTTTCAGAAACAGTATTCAACTCTACATTCATTCGCAAATATGGGAGGATTCTTCGGAGCAATCTCTGACAAACCATGTGTCAACGACCTGTTCTATGGCACTGACTACAACTCTCACCTGGGCACAAAGCGTGCGGGTATGGTCACCTTCGACCCTTTGATGGGTTTCAACCGCACCATCCACAGCCTTGAGCGCGACTACTTCAGATCGAAGTTTGAAGACGACCTCGACAAATTTGTCGGCAACCAGGGCATAGGGGTCATCAGCGACACCGACCCACAGCCCATAATAGTCAATTCCCATCTCGGCCGTTACGCTGTGGTGACCGTAGCCAAAATCAACAACCTGCGCGACATCGCTGCCGAATTACTTGCCGAGCGGATGCACTTCAGTGAACTCTCTGCCAACACCATAAACCAGACCGAACTCGTAGCCCTGCTCATTAACATGGGCGAGACCTTTGTTGAAGGCATCAATCTTGTCTACAAAAAAATCAAAGGCTCATGCTCAATGCTGATACTAACCGAAGACGGCATTATAGCAGCACGCGACTACCTCGGACGAACACCAATCATCATCGGAAAACGCGACGATGCATATGCCGCTGCCAGCGAAACATCGGCATTCCCGAATCTCGGTTATGAACGCCTCCGCGACGTAGGCCCCGGCGAGATTGTGCGCCTCCGGGCAAACGGGATGGAAGTGTTGCAGAAACCTGCCAAACGGATGCAGATATGCTCGTTCCTATGGGTATACTATGGCTTCCCTGCAAGCGACTATGAAGGAATTAACGTTGAATATGTGCGCGAAGCCGCCGGAAGGGCTATGGGTGCTGAAGACGTGACATGCGCCGACTGTGTTTGCGGCATTCCTGATTCCGGTGTCGGCCATGCCTTAGGCTACGCCGAAGGCCATGCGATACCATATCGCCGTGCAGTATTGAAATACACCCCCACTTGGCCCCGCAGTTTCACACCCGGAAACCAGTCGCGACGTGATCTTGTGGCGAAAATGAAGCTGATTCCCAACCAGGCAATCCTCAACGGCAAAAGGGTGGTTTTTTGCGACGACTCAATTGTACGCGGCACTCAATTGCGCGACAATGTGCGAACCTTCTACGACTGCGGCGCCCGCGAAGTCCACGCCCGTATATCATGCCCCCCATTGGTCTACGGATGCCCATTCATCGGCTTCACTTCATCTAAAAGCGACCTCGAGCTGATAACCCGACAGATTATCCGGGATTTTGAAGGCGACGACTCAGCCAAACTCGACCTCTATTCAGCAACAGGCACCCCCGAATACGAGCGCATGGTCAAGGAAATCGCCCGCCGTCTAAATCTGACAACACTCCAGTTCAGCAAGATAGAGCATCTCGTTGAAAGCATCGGCCTTCCAAAATGCCGCATATGCACCCACTGCTTCGACGGCACCGGCTGCCATCCCGACGATGCCTACCGGCTCGACCATCCCGACGAATAATCGTCATTTCCTATTCGTATATCTGATACTTGCGTTTGGTTGCCCTGAACGCATCAGCATCTTTGTTCCATATCGGAAGGATATCCTCAACACGGTGCCGACGGAAAAACGCCGGGCGCACACCCGCGTTTCCAACCACCTTGTCAAACATCGCGAACCGTTTCGGATTAGCCCCTGCCGAGGCTTTGTGCGACGGCCATAGGCGTGCAATCTCTTGCATCACATAAAATTGCGTCAACGTAAGATTCGCCTTGTCGGAATCCGTAACGAATGCCTCCACGCCCCCGACGTCAACACCCTTCGAGAATCCGTAATACGGGCGGTAATGAACCGGGCGGAATGCCATTCCCGGAATATCCAACGCATTGAGAGCATCGGCAAGACGTTTGCCGTCAATCCACGAGGCGGCAAACGTGCGGAAAGGCATCGTGTAACCCACCCCTATCTGAAGATAATCAAGTTCCCCGGCTATTCCCGAAGCCGGATAATACATCGCCGTCTCTGCCGACGGGATATGGGGCGACGGAAGCACCCATGGCATTAACGTATCACTGAAATGCATACTCCTGTACCACCCCTCCATCGGCACCACAGTAAGTTTCAGATTCTGCGCGCCTCTTATCATTCCTTCCCCCACGAGCAGCCGGGCAAGCTCACCCGGTGTTAGCCCGTAGAGATACGGAATCGGATATTGGCTCACAAACGACACGCACTCCGGCTTCGTCACAGGCCCTTCCACCTTCTCACCTCCCAAAGGATTCGGCCGGTCAAGCACAACAAACTCTTTTCCCAGCCTGGCACACTGCTCCATGGCAAGTCCCATCGTCGAGATAAACGTGTATGACCGGCATCCGTTATCCTGTATGTCATATACCAGAACATCAACATCTTTGAGCATTTCAGCCGTAGGCTTCCGCGTAGCACCGTAAAGCGAATAGACCTTCACACCGGTTGCCTTATCAACATCCCCCGCCACTTTCTCGCCTGCCGGCACATCCCCTCTCACCCCATGCTCCGGAGCAAACAGCGCCACCAGCTCAACCTCCGGAGCCTCATGCAATATATCGATAGTTGACTTCAGCGCATTGTCAACCCCCGTCGGATTGGTTATCAACCCCACACGCTTACCTTTAAGCGCCTGGAAACCACTCTCCCGAAGCACTTCAATCCCCGGTTTAACCAACGGCGCCCCCCATGCCGACAATCCCACCGACAATCCCACCGCCACTACTATACTTCTGATTAACTGTCTCATATCTTTCTTCTTACTAAAACCACTCTTCAAAACTCCAACTTACAACTCAACCCTTCTTCTTCCCAAACCCTGCATCAACCTTTATCAGATAGCAGACCCCTATGGTCGCCACACAGCAAACCATCGTCCATACAAAGAAACTCCTGTAGTCAAACGTATCCACAATCCAGCCAGCCGCCATCCCAGGCAGCATCATCCCCAACGCCATGAAGCCGGTGCATATTGAATAGTGGGAGGTCTTGAACCTTCCGTTTGAGAAATAAATCAGATAAAGCATATAGGCCGTGAATCCGAACCCATAGCCGAACTGCTCTACAAACACACACACGAAAATCTGCCACATTGCCGACGGCTGCACAAATGCAAGATACACAAACGTCAGGCATGTCAGCGACATACTCCATGCCATCGGATGCAGCCATCGCTTCAACCCGTTGCGGGACGCCACGAGGCCACCAACAATCCCACCGAGCATCAGCCCTATAACTCCAACAGTGCCATAAGCCCAACCGACTTCATCCGCCGTCATCCCCAATCCACCTTTCTCAACCGGGTCAAGCATGAAAGGTGAAATCATCTTCACCAACTGTGCCTCAGGCAACCGATACAGCAGCATAAAAAGAATAGCCACCCAAACATGCGGCTTACGGAAAAACGCAACGAAGGTCTCCACAAATTCATCAAACACCCCACGCATCGTCTTCACTTCGCGCATGGAATCCTGAGCAGGACGTGGCAACACCGCACTGTGATATACCGCCATAGCCACGAAAAATGCCGAAAGGATGCCGAAAACCGCTATCCACCCTGCTTTAGGCTCTGCCCACGACGCGCTCACATGGGCTGCCAGCACCACCAACGCCCCCTGGCCCACAATCATCGAGATGCGGTAGAACAGACTGCGGATGCCAACAAACAACGACTGCTGGTGGTCTGTCAGTCCAAGCATATAAAAACCGTCGGCGGCGATATCATGGGTGGCCGAAGCAAAAGCCATAAGCCAGAACACCGCCAATGTCGCCTGGAAAAATCCCGACGCAGGCAGCGCAAACGCTATCGACGCCATAGACACAGCTATCAGCCACTGCATCATCAACACCCACCAGCGCTTAGTGCGGATGATATCCACAAACGGACTCCAGAAAGGCTTGATAACCCACGGCAGATAAAGCCACGCGGTGAAAAACGCCAGTTCCGTATTGCCTATCCCAAGGCATTTATACATAACCGTACTTATCGTCATAACCGCCATATATGGCAGCCCCTCTGCAAAATAGAGAGTAGGCACCCACCACCATGGCGACCGCCTGGCTCCATCCCCCCCATTCTGAACAGCACTCTTGTCCATCAATACAACTTTTTCAATTCCGCTTTCGGAAAATAATGTTTCAAAATCTCATCGTAGCCATAACCCTTCGCCCCCATCACAGCCGCCCCGATCTGGCACAGCCCCACTCCATGTCCCCATCCTTTACCACGAAGCACAAAATCCCCCCCTTCACACACCACATCGAATGCCGAACTCCTCAGATGGCTATCCGACAGCCAGCGCCTTATCTCCAATTCCTTACCCACCACCATCTGCCGTTTCTCCCCCCGTATCAACAATCTGACAATCCGGCCCGACACACCCCTCTCCAAAGGCTCAATCTCAATAACCCGGCCAAAATCAATCCCTGACCGCCGCCTGATCAGCTCCGAAAATTCATCTGCTCCATAGCGCACCTCCCACCGGTAGAAATCTTTCGTTTCCCGGTCATAGTCGTTAAGCACCTGCCTAAGCACCTCATCATCATCCGTATCGCAGAAGTCCGACCCATGGCCGTCGCAATCCTCCACCCGCTCAAGATAAGGATGCGGAGTCTCCTCCCAGCAATTCTCAAACAGTTCCGTCACCCCTCCGCAGCATTTTGAAAAACGCGCATCACACACCTCCCCGTTCCAGGTCAGCACAATTCCCCGTGTGGCATCTACCGCCTTTTCAACCGCCTCGGTTGTCTGTCGGGTAACCCCTTGGTAACGTTGGCAATGGTCATCGGCACAAACATCAAACTGCCTGTGGTCTTCCCTGTCATACCATCTAACAAGTTCGTCAACCATTTCCCCATCCACAACCACACAACCCTTTCCTCCGGTCATCGCCCCACTGTGTTTCCCCCTGTCGGCCAGCTGCCGCAACAGCCAGCTCCGCGAAATCACAGCGTGAGCCATCAGCAGCGCCTCCGAAGCGTTTGCGCTCATCTCCGACGAAATCACACTCTTAAGATACTCCTCAATCCCGATTTCATTAACCGCAATCAGCCTTCCCTTGTCGTCCTCGCTGACTATCAGCCTCAACGCTCCCGCAAACCGCTGCTTTTCCCTCCGTTCCCAGTGGAAATCCACCCCGATTGTCACACCCTCCAGCTCAAACCGGCCATCCCCGTCACACGCCACAAACACCACCTCATCCATCAGCCTCCCATTCCACCACACCTTCCCATCCCTGGCTTCAGCCCGTTCCTCCCCTTCAACGGCCATACCGCCGCACACAAACCTTCCCTTCAACACAAAATACACCATTTCCCCACCCATAATCCCGACACATATCCTCGGCTCTTCCATACACTCTGACTCCTATCGTTTACACCCGCACAACCATTCCTATACCTCACCCTCACATAGACCGACCGCTCCCTCACACCTACGTTCCTTACAAATTCCGTCTGTAGACAGTCCAACAAGAAACACTCAGTAAGTCAAACCTCCCCATCCGCAAAGATAGCCATTTTTCCTTTTTTTGACCCTCATAATACACTATTATTCATTTTTATTTATAAATTTGCAATCTATGCTTTCACGAAAAGGATTCCAAATTTGATAAACCCATCATTATGAATATAAAACATATACGCCACACGGCGGCCATGCTGATGGCAGCAACAGCAATCGGCGCCTCAGCCGACATTCCACTCCAATACTACTCAACCCTGCAGGGCAAATCCGGCGAAGAGCTAAAAACCGCCATACACCAGCTCGTGGGCAAAGACCCTGCAATCAAAATGCTCTCATATGGATCCGGCGACCGCCACACATGGTGGGGTTTCTATGTCACCGACCGCGATGAGCAAACCAACGAAGTAATCGACCGCTACAGCAACGATGTCCGCTACTACGGCTCACGCGGCTCTTCGGTCAGCGGCATGAACATCGAACACTCTTTCCCGAAATCTTGGTGGGGAGGAACATCAAACAACGCCTACAAAGACCTCTACAACCTAATGCCCTGCGAGCAGAAAATCAACTCATCCAAAAGCAACTACGCAATGGGCAAAGTGGTCAACGTCTCCAAAACCAACGGATGCACAACCATCGGCACATCATCTTCCGGCATGAAACTATGGGAACCCGCCGACAAATGGAAAGGAGACTTCGCCCGTGGCTACATGTATATGGCCACCGCCTATCAGGATTTCACATGGCAAGGCGATGCCGCCCCCAACATCCTCCAGCAGGGCGCATATCCCACACTAAAGAAATGGGCATATGAACTCTACCTGCAATGGGCGCGCCAAGACGATGTCAACACAATGGAAATCAACCGCAACGAAGCCGTCAGCGCAATCCAGGGCAACCGCAACCCCTACATCGACTTCCCCAACCTGATGGAATATGTCTGGGGCGACTCCATCGGACGGCCGCTCGACATCAACACCACCCGCAAAGCCGGAAAAACATCAGGCATAGTGGTCGACCCATCGGATACACCCACCCAGGTCTACGCGTGCTCATTCCTCGGCGATGAAGGCGGATGTGAAATCGAAAACGACTATCTCGCCTCTGGTCTCAGCGGCGTGTGGACAAACACCCAAAAATACGGCTGGAAAGCCACCGCCTCACGCGGCTCATCTCCCCAAATAACCTACTACGAATCCGACGCCTCCCTGGTGACACCCGAAATAGACCTTACATCCTACTCAGTGGCCTATCTCACATTCGACCACGCCTGCAAATGGGCCGAGAAACTCCGTCCCCAACAGCAGCTGTCTGTCTGTGTGCGCACCACCGACGGCACCGACACCCCTCTCGATATCTCAACATGGCCTACCGGCAAAGACTGGACATTCATCAACTCCGGCCGCACCGACCTAAACCGCTTCGCCGGAAATAAAATCCGCCTCGTCTTCCGCTACACATCAACCTCCGACGAAGCCTGCACCTGGGAAATCAAGAACCTAACCCTCTCAGCCATGGGACGCCAAAGCGGCATCGAGCAACTGCCCGACTACATCCGGCCAGAACTCGACAACTCCACCCAACCCGTCGAATACTACACCACCGACGGCCGCCGCATCGATCCCACCAACCACCGTGGCATCGTAATCCGCCGCCAAGGCACCGCCGTCACCAAAATCCTCATCCGATAACACTCCCACATAGACAAATCCGAAAACACCCGGGGAGCGGCCTCTGCCGCCCCCGGTGTTTTCATTAACCCTAAACCATAAATAACTGTTTCCTCAAATACCACTCCATGCTATCAAAATAGCATTGTCCCACGTTATTTACCCCAAATTGTAGTTATGCATTACATTCCCCGGCATGGCAATAGCTGAAAGCCAAACATTCTCCATAGCCGGGAACACAGCCTCCCGTTCATACGAATCATAACCCATAACCGCGTGTCTGTAACAACACATCATTCATTTCGATGACCGGGCCACAAGCTCAGCGAACACATTGCATAGAAGGTGCATAATAATTCGATTTTTGTATCGTTTTATATGGTCACGACCGTCGGAATGATAACATCAGAACTCGCAAAGGTCTCCCTTACATGTGTAGCCTCGTGGCGGGTCTGATACGGAAGAATCTCCATTCTTATAGCCTCTTTATCTATGAGTTATATCAATTTAAGGAGTGTTTGGGTGTGTTTTCTCATTACACCTAACACTCCTTATTTCATTTTGTATCTTTGATATAAATCAAAATGACTTCACTCTCTAAAATACGGGCGCTGACATCCGGCTGTAGGGGGGCGCTATAACCGGCCGCTATTTCTTCCGGATTTTCATGCCACCCTTCACAAGTGCGTCATGTCCTACGCGGTAACCCGATTTCTTGCCGCCGACGGTGATGGCGTCGATGAAATCGCCGCCATCAGGATTCTCAACTTCAACAACCATACTGTCAACAGGATAGTAATCACGGTTTAGATGGATTGTCACCTTGTCGAATGCGGGGGTTGTCACCGTATAGGTCGGGATGCCTGGAATGTCGGGATAAAATCCAATCATCGAAAAAATCGCCCAAGCCGACATGGTTCCTGCATCATCATTGCCGGGTATTCCGTCGGGCTTGGTGGTGAAATATTTCGCCAACAGCTCCTTGACCAGCTTCTGAGTGCGCCACTCCTCACCTTTCACCTGCGAGAACAGATAAGGATAGGCAATGTCAGGCTCATTGGCCGGGTCGTAGTTACCACGGTCGAACACACTTTGCAGATTGGCAACGAACTTCTTCTCGCCACCCATCAGCTTCATCAGCCCCTTGATGTCGTGGGGAACATAGAAAGTATAGTTCCACGCATTCCCCTCATGGAATCCGGGCGACGGCTCGAAATTCTCCCCCTGCTTGGGGTCGAAAGGTGTCAGAAAACTGCCGTCGGGCAGTTTCGGACGCAACGTGCCATATTCTTTGCTGTAGTAGCTGCGATAGCCACGCGAGCGGTCGCGCAGAATCCGCGCATCCTCCTTGCGGCCGAGACTGTCGGCCATAGCCGCAAGGGCATTGTCGGCCACATAATATTCCAGCGCATGACTCACCGAATTGTCGAACTCACCGCGCAGGGGCACATATCCCAGCTTCATGTAGTCATCATTGTCGGGGCGCATCAGATTCTCGCCCCCAGGGGTAAACGCCCCCTTCCGCATAGCCTCATAAGCGACGTTTATGTCGAAATTGCGCAAACCCTTGCTCCAGGTGTCAACAATAACCGGAATCGACGGATCGCCCTCCATCGTCAGCGTCTCCCGTCCGTAAAGCTCCCATTTGGGCAGCCATCCATGTTCGCGGTAAATGTCGAGCATCGAGTTGACCATCGCCTCCTGACGCTCCGGATAAACCAGCGTCAGCAACTGGTGGAGGTTGCGGTATGTATCCCACAGTGAAAACACCGTGTAGCGGTCATGCACACGCGCCGAATCAGCCGCCGTCTTCGCCCCAGCGTAGATATTCCCTATCGAATCACTCTCCATTATAGGATAATCCCCATTAGCGTCATTGAGCACATTCGGATGGATAAGCGTATGGTAAAGAGCCGTATAAAACACCCGCTTCTGCTCATCCGTTCCCCCTTCAGCCTCTATTCGTCCCAAAAGATTGTTCCATTCGTCGGCGGCATCGCGGCACACGAGGTCGAAAGCATCAAGGCCGCTGAAATTGCGGGAAGCCTCCTCCCCATCGTCAAGCGATAGCTCCGTAAACGCAAGCTCCCGGTTGAGATTGTCGCGGGCATTCTCGATACTGACAAACGACACCCCAATAGCCACCTGCACCTGCTCTCCGGCCTTGGCGTCATAACGCATCCACACCCCTATGTCGTCGCCGCTCATCACGCGGCCATAATCGGTATAGATTTTATATTTACCCTGATCCTTATCCCATTCGGCCTCCACACCCTGCATCTGCCGTTGTTTCTTCCAGAAACCCGACGACAGCGGGGTCTTGTCGACCCTCATCACGAAATATATCGGAAACACTGCCTGCGGCACATAACAAAACGTACCGAGCAGTTTCGAACCCTCGAATTCCCGTTCTCCAACACGCCTCACACTCGCTCCCGACTCATTGGTCAGTCCCTCGCCAAGGTTCAACAGTATATTACCCTCCCCATCAGTAGGGAAAGTGAACCGGCTAACTCCCACCCGCTTCGTAGCGGTGGCCTCAGCCTTTATTCCCGACTTGTCAAGCGTCACCCCGTAATATCCGGGGCGTGCAGTCTCGCCATGATACGAAGTGCCGTAGTTATGATAATCCACATCCAACGGCCCGGTAGTAGCCGTCAGCAGCAGCGATCCCATCTCCGGGCAACCCACCCCCGACAGGTTGACATGCGAGAACCCGGTGAAAAACGAATTGGTCACATCATATGGGGTAGACCACCAGCGCGCATCCTTGTCGTAGCGGTTGCTGCCTGAGCCCATCACATTAAAAGGTGTCACCGACATCATCCCGTTGGGGCGCACCGCTCCCGGATTCGTCGTACCGAAATTAGTGGTACCCACAAACGGATTCACATAATCCGTGAACTCAAGCCGTTGCGACACCCCGTCGGCCACCGCCGGTAGGGATGCCGCAACGCCAAGAGCCATCTGTATCAGATATTTCCTCACAAGCTGTTGTTCTTTACAAATTCAACAATCTCGCTGATGCGTCCAAAGGCCATACCCACAACAGTGTCAGCCGCCCCGTAATAAACCGCAACCTTATCCCCATCGGTTATAGCCGCACAGGGAAATACCACGCAAGGCACATCTCCCCCCAGCTCATAATCCGTTGCCGGGGCAAGCAGATATGGCTTCGTGCGGTAGAGCACCTTTGTGGGGTCATCCTTATCGAGAATAGCAGCACCCATAGAATAGCGGTAGCCACGGCAGGTGTTTATAACCCCATGGTAGAACATCAGCCAACCCGCATCGGTCAGGAAAGGCACCGAACCCGCCCCGATTTTGGTGCACTGCCAGGCACTCTCCGTAAACGGAGCCACCTTCATCAGACAGCGATGTTCACCCCAATATTTCATATCCGGACTGAACGACACGAATATATCCCCAAACGGAGTGTGGCCGTTGTCGCTCGGACGCGACATCATGGCAAACCTCCCCTCGAAACGTTGCGGGAAAAGCACCCCGTTGCGGTTAAACGGCAGGAAAGCATTCTCGCACTGGTAGAACGTCTTGAAATCAAACGTATACCCGATGCCGATGGTAGGCCCGTTGTAGCCGTTGCACCACGTAATCCAGTAGCGGTCTTCAATCCAGGTCACACGAGGGTCATATTTGTAATCGCTCTCAATCATGTTGGTATTCCCCGCCTCGAACTTGATGGGCTCGTCGGAAATATCCCAGTTGATTCCGTCTTTTGAAAACCCGACGAAAATATTCATCTGCACAGCTTTATTGTCGCAGCGGAACACCCCCGCATACCCTTCGCCGAAAGGCACGACCGCACTGTTGAATATGCTGTTTGAAACCCGTGTCTGATAACGACCTATCACAGGGTTCTTGCTGTAACGCCACATAACGTCGGTGCATCCTTGAGGACGCTCTTCCCATGGAAACTGTCTCATATCCTTGTTTTCTGTAGTTTTAGATTCCGTGACCCGGCGGGCCACTTTAATATAACATCTTATGGTGCATTATTGCTTACTCACACATCACTGTCGGGATTGGTCAGAGCCGCCTCCTCAGCCTCTAAAAGATATCCTTTGTCATCATACCGGAACGGCACGAACCATGTTATCAGGAATGCCGGAACCGTGGCCACCATCACGAAAATGAAATAGGCCGAATAACCCAACATATCGCTTACCCAGCCGCTGAGCATCCCCGGTAGCATCACCCCGAGATTCATAATTCCCGAAGCGAAAGCATAATGAGCCATCTGATGCTTGCCGGGCGCCACCTGCTGCATCATAAACAGCGTCAGCCCCACGAAACCGAACCCGTAGCCGAAATACTCAAACACTATCGCCGAAGCTATAACCCACCCCGATTCAGGTTGGAAAAACGCCAGGAAAGCATAGACAGCAAACGGGATATTGAAGATGCAACACAGGGTGAACAGAGTCTTCCTCAGTCCGCGGCCTGAGATATAATATCCCGCCAGCAGCGAGCCTAACACAAACGCAGCAGCCCCGAATGTGCCGTAATAAACCCCGATCTGCCGGTTATCGAGGCCGAGCCCCCCGGCAGCCCTCTCGGCCTTAAGGAAGAGCGGCACGATTTTCACCACGAACCCCTCGCCGAACCGGTAAAGGATGATAAAGGCTATGTAATACCATATGTATTTCTTGGTGAAAAACTCGCGGAGCACCATCCACAGTTCACCCGTAACTTCCGACGCCTTGCGCGGAGCGGAAGCCGCCGCTTTTCCGCCGTTCTTTTTCGCCCCCGGAAGGATGAAGATGTGATACACACCCAGCGCCACCATCACCGCCGCCAATATGGCCATTATCACCATCCAGGCATTGCGGTTGGCAACAAACGAAGCATCCGCTCCACCGGCCGCCGGCAAGAACCGTTTGATTAGCCACCCCGACAGATAGACCAGGCCGCCGGTGGCTGCAATCTTGGCGATATTATAAAACGCACCTTGCCAGCCGATATATTTAGCCTGTTCCGCCGGAGAAAGCTCACTCATATACACCCCGTCGCAAGCTATGTCGTGGGTGGCGCCGCTGAATGCCACTATGGCAAGGAAGGCTATCGCCACGGCAAAGAAATGTTCCATTCCAAGCGACAAGGCCACAAGGCCGAAAACCGCTCCGGTAACAATCTGCGTTGTCACCACATAGAACTTCTTCGTCTTATACAGCTCCAAAAAAGGGCTCCAAAGCGGTTTGAGAGTCCATGGCAGCAGAATCAGCGACGTCCAGAAAGCGATGGTGGCATCAGCCACACCCATCCCCTGGAACATCAGCACCGCGGCCATGTTAAGCACAACGAAAGGCAGCCCCATGGCAAAGTATGCCGTGGGCACCCACGCTATGGGACTGACTTTCCTTGCAGGTTTATCTTGTGTCATTTTTTAGCGTTCACAGGATTTGAGGCATCAGTGCTGAACGAATACGGGGCTGCTTCCGCCGATGTGCCTCGCTCCATGTTGGGTTTGTCGGTCATTTTCAGGTCAATCTCACCACCTTCCATCAGCATCGGATAGGTTATGTAGTTTTTGTCATACTCCTTGCCGTTAACCTTCATCGAACCGATATACCGGTTGGCTTGGTTGTTGTCAGAAGCATTGATAACCATCTTCTTGCCGTTTTCAAGATTCAAGGTGATTTTCTTGAACAGCGGCGAGCCGAGGGCATATTCGTCCGTACCGGGCGCTACGGGATAGAATCCCATGGCCGAGAACACATACCAGGCCGAAGTCTGCCCGTTATCCTCGTCGCCGCAATATCCGTCGGGGGTAGGGGTATACATCCTGTCCATCACCTCACGAACCCAATATTGCGCTTTCCAAGGCTGCCCGGCCCAGTCATAAAGATAAATCATATGCTGGATGGGCTGGTTGCCGTGGGCATAGTTACCCATGTTCATCACCTGCATCTCGCGGATTTCATGGATAGGGAATCCGTAATAGCTGTCGTCGAAAATCGGCGGCACTGAGAACACCGAATCCATCATAGCCACAAACGGTTCTTTACCACCCATCAAATCGATAAGCCCCTGCGGGTCATGGAACACGCTCCATGTGTAGTGCCACGAGTTCCCTTCAGTGAATGCATCGCCCCATTTGAGCGGAGAGAACGGTGTGGCAAAACTGCCGTCGGAATTGCGGCCACGCATCAGATTGCTCTCTTTGTCAAACAGGTTCTTATAGTTCATAGCCCTCTTGGCATAGAGTTCCTGCTCCTCCTGCGGACGGTTGAGCGCCTTGGCTAACTGATAGATTGTCCAGTCATCATAGGCATATTCCAAAGTGCGGGCGGCATTCTCGTTGATATTCACGTCGTAAGGCACATAGCCCAGGTCATTGTAATACTCGTGCCCAAGACGTCCGGTCGAGCTGACGGTAGGATGCACATTCTCAGTGCCCTTCACAACACCTTCCCACAATGTCTCCGTATCATCCACTTTGATTCCTTTCAGATAGGCATCTGCAAGCACAGAGGCTGAATTATTACCCACCATGCAGCCACGGTGACCTGGCGACGCCCATTCGGGGAAAAAGCCGCTCTCGCGATAAGCATTGAGCATCCCCTCCTGAATCTCTTTGTTCACCGACGGATAAGCCACATTCAGCAAAGGGAAAAGCGCTCGGAATGTATCCCACAAACCTGTGTCGGTATACATATACCCCTCCTTCACCTCGCCGTTATATGGGCTGTAGTGAACCGGTTTACCATCCGCATCTATCTCATAGAATTTACGGGGAAAAAGTGTTGAGCGGTAGAGACAGGTGTAGAAAGTGCGCTCCTGGTCAAGATCACCACCTTCAACATCAATGCGTCCAAGCACGTCGTTCCAGGCCTTTTTACCCTCGGCCACAACCTGGTCGAAGCTGTTGTTTCCAAGCTCTTTAAGATTGAGTTCTGCCTGCTCGGGCGAAATGAACGACGATGCCACCCGGGCATGAACCTGCTCACCTTTTTTCGTCTTGAAGCCTACAACCGCACCGGTATGGAAACCATCCTGCTCTAAAGCCCCCTCTTTCAGGGTCAGATTCTCCGGAGCGACCTTGCCATCTTTATCTTTAGGTTCCACATCATTTGAGAATGTGGCCGTATAAGTCAGCGGTTTGTCAAACTCTATCACAAAATAGTTGCGGAAATTCTCCGGCACACCGCCGCTGTTGCGTGTGGTGTAGCCTACAACTTTGTTCTGTTCCGGGATTACCTTAACATAACTTCCACGGTCGAAACCGTCGATAACCACATATGAACTGTCATTTTCGGGGAATGTGAACCGGAACATAGCCGCACGCTCTGTCGGTGCGATTTCCGTCACAACATCATAATCAGCCAGATATGCCTTGTAATAATATGGTTTCGCCTCCTCCCCCTTATGTGAGAACCAGCTCTGGCGCTCATCTTCGCGGAAGAGCGGCTTGCCTGTAACAGGCATTATAGAAAACTGTCCGTAGTCATTAATCCAAGGACTGGGCTGGTGGGTCTGCTTGAAACCGCGTATCTTATTGGCGGTATACTGGTATTGCCAGCCGTCACCCATAGGGCCTGTCTGCGGAGTCCAGAAATTCATTCCCCACGGGCGCGCTATTGCCGGATAGGTATTACCCGTTGAAAGCTCGAATGTCGACTGCGAACCCATCAGCGGATTCACCAGGTCTGCATAATCGCGGCTCTCCAAATCCGATGCCGAAGCTTTTGCACATGCCACAGCCAGCACCCCGGCCGCACCTGCGGCCATAACTCCGAAAATATATTTTCTCATCTGTATTTTCATGCTATCGTTTTATCATTTTCATTTTTTCACTCCCCAATCTGTCTTGACCGGACTCATCTCCAACACGAGCCCTCCCCCTTCTGCCAAGTCGGAATGGTTGAAGAATGGCTCAGCCAACGGTTTGCCATTGAGAGTGGCCGACTTGATATATTTGTTCTCTTTCGAAAAATTCTTCGCCTTGACTGTGAATTTCTTACCGCCGGGCAGATTGAATGATGCCGTCTCAAACATCGGGCGCCCTATTGAATAGACCGGCTGGCCTGGACATACCTGATAGAATCCCATGGCATTCAACACCAGCCATGCCGACATCTGGCCGCAGTCTTCATTGCCCGACAATCCATCGGGATCTACACGGTATTGTTCCTCAAACACCCTGTCAACAAGTTCCTGCGCCTTCCAAGGCTGGCCGGCATAATTGTAGAGGTGTATTATATGGTGCGACGGCTCGTTGCCGTGGGCATACTGGCCGATAAGGCCGCTTATGTCGGCCGACACAAGTTCTCCGGAAAGCTCCGACGAAACGGTAAACAGCGAATCAAGTTTCTCGGTAAACTTCCCGCGGCCACCCATCAGAGAAATCATCCCCTCGACATCATGCGGCACAAACCAGCTCCACTGCCAGGCCGTGCCCTCGCAATAGTCGTCATTGCGGTGATTCGAGGCATTGGGGCTGAACGGCAAACGCCATGAACCGTCGCTCATCACACCGCGCATAAACCGTGTGCCCGGATCGAAATATTTTTCATATGCCTTGGCAAAATGTGCATATTTATCGGCTGTCGCCGTGTCACCTGCAGCCGTTGCAAGCTGCGAGATACACCAGTCATCATAGGCATATTCCAGCGCCTTGGCCACCGATTCATTCTCCTTATCCGACGGTATATAGCCAAGGGTGTTTTTATAATACTTCGCCATCGGCATCACATGCGGCAGAACCTTCGGCGGACAGACGATACCGGATGTGTCATATTCGGCAGCACGCACGGAAGCCTTCAATGCATCGTTTACATCAAAACTGTTCTGCCCCTTGGCCACGGCATCGGCAAACAGCGAAGCCGCATGATAGCCGATCATAGTGCCGGTGTAATTCCCCGCAAGTTCCCACTTCGGAAGCACACCGCCCTCCTCTGCCTTTAACAGCAGTGAGTTAAGGAAATCATCATTAAGCTGAGGGTCGATGATGGTAAGCAGCGGATGCAACGCACGGAATGTATCCCATATCGAGAAAATGGTATATACCGGGTTTTCTGCATCCCCTTGGTGGATTTTTCGGTCCATACCGAAATAGCGGCCGTCAACATCAGTAAACAGGTTCGGCGAGATTGCCGTGTGATACATTGCAGTGTAAAATTTCTTCAGGTCGTCGCTGTCGGCTGTTGTAGGCACCTCGATTTTCGACAGATAACCGTTCCAGGCCTCACGGGCTGCCTTGCGCGTACCGTCGAAATCAAATCCGGCCATCTCTGACTCAACATTTTTCCTCGCACCGTCATAGTCCACGGCCGACACACCAACTTTCACCAGCAGCTGCTCCCCATCTTTCATCGGAGGGAACTGCAACAGTGCCTTGCAGCGGGCATACGGACGGCCTTTTGTGTCGATAATGGTGTCTGTCACCAGTGTGTTGGTAAACGGTTTCGAGAACTTGGCATAGAAATAGATCTGCTGGTCGAAAGCCCAGTATTCGGTCAGTTTCCATCCACGCAATTCGGTGTCGCTCACAACTTCCAGTGCCATGTCGAGATTGTTCTGGTGCTGGATTGAATAATCCATATCCACAATCATACCGGCCTCATCGGTTGCCGGGAATGTGAAGCGGTGCAACGCCACCCGTTTCGTAGCCGTCATTTCTGCCTTTATACCGTAACGGTCAAGCTCAACACTGTAATAGCCCGGCTCTGCAACCTCTTTATTATGTGAAAACGCCGATGCATAAGGCAGGTTCTGCAGCGTGTCAACCTGGTTGTCAATAACCTGCCGGCCTACTGTGGGCATTATCAGCACATCACCGTAGTCGGCACATCCCGTGCCGCTCAGATGAGTGTGCGAAAAACCGTTAATCAACGAATCTCCGTAATAGTAGCCCGAACTGGCATCCCAGCCGTCGATACGCGTATCAGGCGACGGCTGAATCATTCCGTGGGGCACAACCGAGCCGGGAAACGTGTGGCCATGGCCACCGGTTCCTATCATCGGGTCAACAAACGAAGCATAATCTGTCGCTCCATTGGCCTTATGGCACGACACAAGAACCAGGCCCGGAAGACCCAACGCCATAGCTCCCATTGCAATAAACAAACTTTTTCTCATCAATATATCGTCAAAAATTTTTCCGTGTTCTATTTAACATCGGCCAATGTGGCCATCTCAAACTCCAGCTCACCTCCGGCCATGATTTCCTCATGGGTTATAAACGTGCGGTCAAGCGGCTTGCCATTAAGTTTAACGCTCTTAAAATAGCGCTTATTATCCGACAATGCAGGAGCTTTAACCACAAACATACTGCCGCCTCCCACTGCCACCGACGCTTCGCGGAACATCGGAATGCCCAGCTCATACTCCCCGCCGACGGGATTAACCGGATAGAAACCAAGTGAGGAGAACACATACCAGGCCGACATCTGCCCGCAGTCATCGTTTCCGCAAATTCCATCCGGATTTTCCGTATAGAGCTTCGTCATAATCTCATACAGTTTGTCTGCCCCTTTCCAACGGTTATCCGTAAGATTATACAGATAAGCCGCATGATGCCCCGGCTCATTGCCGTGGGCATACTGCCCAAGCATACCGGTGCTGAAAATCGGCAGCTCTATATCGGGATTCACATAAGTGAACATGCTGTCGAGCTTGGCCTCGAAATGCACCTTTCCTCCCATCAGTTTCATCAACCCCGTAAGGTCATGCTGCACTGAGAAAAGATACTGCCACGCATTGCTCTCGCATATATCTTCAACATAAGCCTCAGGCACGAACCCGACCTCGAAACCGCCCTTGGAATCGCGCGGTTCAAAAAATCCGGTAGCCGGATTGAATGTGTTTGTATAGTTGGCCGCACGGGTCATAAATTCCTCATATATATCCTGTTTGCCAAGTTTCCGGGCAAGCTGGGCAATGCAATAGTCATCGAAAGCATACTCCAATGTCTTCGACATCGACCACCCGTCTTTACCCGTAGGCACATAACCCATACGCATATAATCGTCCAACTGGCGGTAATCCCCCTTGCGGGCGGTTGCCACACAAAGGTCAAGCGCTTTCTCGGCATCGATTTTGCCTCCAAGACCTTTCAATATGGCATCTACTATCACCGGAGCCGAATGATAACCGATCATCATATCTGTTTCCGAGCCCCACATGTTCCACACAGGCAGACGGCCGAGCTGCAGCCCGAACTCAGTCAGTGATTTGGCCATATCTGCGGCACGATCTGGATCCAGTATCGTGAACAGCGGATGCGATGCTCTATAAGTATCCCAAAGCGAGAATGTGGAATAATTCGTCCAGCCGTCAGCCTTGTGCACTTTTCCGTCAGGTCCGGGATAGTCCCCGTTGGCATCGCAATAGATTGTCGGGGCAAGCATCGAATGATACATAGCCGTGTAGAACACCCTCTTACGGGCATCAGCCTCCCTGGCATCCGTAACATTCGACACATCCACCATCACTTTGCGCAATTCATCATTCCATCTCCCCCGGGCTGCTTCGTGATAACCCTCGAAATCATCACTCGCCCCCTCCGCCTTCAGGTTTGCCAATGCGCCATCAAGGCCGGTTGGGGAAAGAGCGGTGACAACCACAAGACGCTCACCCTCATCGGTATCATATCCGAAAGTGGCTACACGTCCCACCCCCCTGTCGCCATGGTCATTCTGGATTTCCACATTTTCAAAAGCCACACTCTGGAACGGTTTTGAAAACCGTGTGGCGAAATAAACTTTCTGGTTGCGTGCCCACCCGTCGGAAAAACGGTAACCGGCAACCGTAACCGAATCTACCACTTCAATGTGGGAGTCAATCGTGCGGTCCCAGTTCATAGCCTTGGCGAGATTCAGAATCACCGCAGATTCCCCTTTAGGGAATGTATAGCGTTGGATGCCGCACCGGTCTGTTGCCGTCAGTTCAACATCTATGTCATAATCATCAAGATGCACTTTATAATATCCTGCAGTAGCCTCTTCTTTCTTATGCGAAAACCGGGAATGAACCCCCAAGGGGCCTTCTCCTACTATAAGCGGCATACGCACCGGCATAAACGACACATCATAAAGGTCTCCCGCACCAGTACCGCTGAGATGCGTGTGCGAAAATCCGGCAATCGTGCTGTCGGGATAGAAATAACCCGAAATACGATCCCAACCGGGCAGCCCGTTGTCAGGGCTGAGCTGCACCATGCCGAATGGCACCTGTGCCCCCGGATAGGTGTTACCGGTAAAATCCGTGCCTATCATAGGATCAACATAACAGGTCAGGTCCTCCCCCCCCTGTTCCGTCCCGGATTTTGAGGAACAACCGCTCACGACTGCCAACAAACACACACCGGCCACAGCCGCCATAACAGCACCCATTGCAATCATACCCGCGCCATCTGAAAATCGCGGTTTTACATTCGTCTCCAAATTATCTGTTTGTCTATTTTGTATTTATACACTAAAATATACTCACCTGACAGCAATCTTCTACTTACCTTACCCATATTAAAAAACACTAATTCCCAACCTTAACCCCTACTAAAGCTATTCCCGCTATAAAAGCTACCCCCCCTTACCCCTGATAAAGACAAAGCGTTGGTCGAAATTTCGACCAACGCTTTTTTGCATCCGGATGAAGAGGGTGATGTCAGTAATCGCGAAGCGCTTTGCTTGGCAAAGAATTCATTCATTAACCGTAACCACACTCACACGGTTCCAGCTATTTTCATCAAACAGGTCTCCGATACCCATGCCGGTAGCCTCTACGCGGTTGGCGGCTATGCCATAACGCTTCACGAGTTCCTTTTTAACTGCCTCGGCGCGCCGTTCTGCCAGTTTTTGGTTAAATGCAAGCGAACCGTCTTTAGAGGCATAACCTTTCACTGTAGCTGTAGCTTGGCTATTCTCTTTCAGCTGGTCGGCTACCATGGCGATATTAGGCTGTTGGTTAGCCTGGATGTTAGCCGAGCCGCAATTAAAGAACACATAACGGATGTTATTAAGGTCTTTAACTACCTTTTCAACCACAGGCGGACGACGGTTACATGCATCCAGCTGGGCTTGCATATCAGCTATCTGCGCCATAAGGGCGGCATTGTTGGCTCCGCTGGCATCAAGTTCCGCGCGGAGCTCATTGATGCGGGCGTTAAGAGCATCTATCTCGTTCTGATCCATCGGATTCACAATCACGAAATGATGTGTGCCGTTGGTGTTGCCGAAATGATATGTCACACCGGCCTCAAGTTCCAATGCGCCATAATTTTTATCATAACGGGCGGAATAGCCCATGATATTCTGCTCAGGAGAGCCGTTCATATTCCATATATAGGCCGGTTTGAAAGCCAATGTCCATGCTTTGGATTTGCCGAGATTGAAATTGAAATTCAACCCCGCTTTCGTTCCCCACGAATTGCCGTCGTCATGCACCATATGGGGATAATAGGCATGGAGCCAACCCGTTCCGGCAACCAGCTCCAGCTCGAATATGCGCGGCGCCCCTGCATATCCGGCAAATGCATTCATAAGGTTAACTGCACCGAAAACACCAACATACTGGTGGTCGAACACATTGGCCGATTTCAACCCATACCATGAAGAGCTGTTGACACTCCATTCTCCCTCTAAGCCAAGGCCGAAAACCGGGGTTACCTGTTTGCGTAGCTCTACACCGACGAGGCCGCGGCCATCTTTCCAGAACCCGTTTTCCGCAGTTCCTCTCGATGGCATCACCGCACCACCTTTGAGTGTGAACGACCAGTTGTCTGTAAACCGGCTACCGGCAACGGTCGTCTGAGCCTGGGCTGTTGTAATACCTAATGCAACAGCTGCCAAGATAATCGCCTTTTTCATATTTGTTGTTTTTGTTGTTCGTTTTGTTGCGACCAATGTCTCCTAAACTTTTTCTTCAAAAAAGCGTAGACAGGCCTTTGAAGTGTGAAGCACACACCAGTCCCCACCAATCAAAGTGGCTTTTAGCCACAAGGCCGACGCTCCTGCCACAAAGTTAAGAAATTTTTAACACTTTTCCAAACTTTTCTCAAATTTCAGCAGATGGATTCTCTTCCTGGGTTTGTCTCCTTTTTTGGCGAAAACCCTAACCTCTTCCAGTCTGAATTTCCCTTCTGTATATTTGGTAAAAGAGTCCATATCCCCCTCATTCACTATAACATAACCTGTCTGTGGATTCTCCTTGTCAAATAGTCGCAACCGGTCGTCCATATAGTAATTGACCGTATAGAACCGCGACAATCTATCCGGCATATAAGAATATACAGTGTTCTCCTCACCGGCAATCCGGCTTATTTCCTCTGCCGTCATCTTATCAGACTTGACATTCATAACCGCCGGAAGCACCATTGCCTGTAACAGGCAATATACGCATAGCGTATAAACCAACGTCCACCCGAAGCAAGTCCGTGGCTTTCCTCTCAACAACCCTTTGCAGAGCAACAGCCCCGCACCGATCACAAGCAGCCACATCAATGCCGGCCAGAACCGGTGGGCATAACCGCGCATATACTCAACAACAGCTTCCACTCCCCCATTACCTGCCGATGGAATACCCCATTCAGCCACAATCCACACCGCAATCCCCGACAGAATCCCGGTGATGCATATTATCCATCCGTAAGCCTTGACACACCATTTCCCCTCGCGGGCAAGTTTCCTCACATATACCGCAATGAAATAGCCCACAAAAGGATAAACCGGCAAAAGATACACGCTCCGTTTGCTCTTCGGGAAACAATAAAACAGGAAAATCAAAACAGCCGCAAGCAACGAAAACAGCTCCACGGAATCCATACCCCGCAATCTGTTCCACCAGGATTCAATCCTCCCTCTCACTTCCAAATTCTTGCTTCTTACTTCTTGCTTCTTACTTCTTACACCCACCCCCAACAACAAAAGCAACGTATATGGCGCCAGCCCCCAGGCCAACGACAGGAAGTTATACCAGACCGGATTCTCATGCGATTCATAGCTCATAGTACCGGTGAAACGGCCGAAATTTTCCTCCATCGCCAAGCGGTAAAACTCTTCTCCACCCTGTTGATAGGCGGCAACATACCAAAAAAACGGCACTATAAGCGACAACACTCCCGACAATCCCACACTGACGGTAGTCTGCCAGAAACCGTTCCCTTTCATTAGCCTGAACACCCATACGACCATACAGGGCAGCAACATCCCCACCGGCCCTTTGGTCAGAACCGCGCCGGTCATAAGTGCCGCAGCAGTAAGGCTGGGCAGCCATGTGCCTGTGCGGTGACGTTCCCATTGACGATATAAAGCATAAAGACCAGTAACCAGAAACATAGTCAACAGCATATCGACCCGGCATATAGTGGCCGTGCGGAAAACCTCCACACTGGTTGCCGTTATCAATGTCATCGCCGCAGCCAGCCCCACCGACGTCCGTCGGGCAAAAAAACGGAAGCCTGCCACCGACATTATTATCAACGACAATGCCGACGGAAGCCGCGACAGGAACTCCGTTACAACTCCCCCATTGAGCCACCCCAACACAGCGATGCACCACGCAAGCATAGGCGGTTTATATGGGATATCCGCCCCTGAGCTGACCGGAAGGATCCAGTCACCTTGCTGAAGCATCGACACTGCCACTATCGCCTCGCGGGGCTCCCCTTTGGTGCTGAACAAGTTCTCGCCCAAAAACGGTATAAAAGTGAGGATGAGAAGCCCTGCAACCAGCAGGGTTTCCCATCCGATTCCTTTATCTCTATTTAACATCTCTGTCTCTCAAATAAATAATCGTTTTTTCACATGCACGGACATGCATATCTCCTGATACGTCGAGATATGACAAATCAGCATACAGCCATTTTCGTATCCAAACGTGGAAGATAAGTAAGTTGTCAAAATTTTCGTATATTATCGGAGAGAGATTTTTCGAGGGATGTTAGCCTGAGGATGAATGAGTGTAGTTGCCTACACGACTGAATATGAAGGCTAAAAGCACCGGAAAAGCTCCGCCGATGATATAACGTCAGAAGATTCATAATATGCGAATAATTTTGAAGACTTATTTATTGGCATAATGCCACATCCGCTTTCTAATTTCCGAAACTTAGTGTCGTATAATAGCTCCCCCCATTAAGGCCAAACGACAGAGTCACATATCTGTTACCTGCCCCGAACCACGAGGCCGACATGCGACCTCCACGGTTCAGCACCTGCACAGGTGCGCCATATTGCGAAGTAAACACATTATAAAGATTGTTATAACGGCTCATATCATAATAAGGCGACGGGTATGTGAACTGCGAACCGTAAAGACGGCCGTTGTTGTAATACAAAGCCGCATCAGGCCATGAGTAATTCATCTGAGGCACATCCTGCAGATACACCACATCGTCGCCATAACTGCTGACGGTATATCCGCTATTCAGCAGGTTATTGATTGACACACTGATTGCCGTGCCGAGCGCGACACCTAAAATCGTGCCGAACACAGGCCCTCCTTTATGGTAACGCCATGCAGGCGGGGGCACCGGACGGTGATAGACACCGAAAAAGGGCACATGATGGTGGTAGTGCATCCCGTGATGACGGGGCGGACGATGAGGCCGGGGCGGTGGGGGAGTAGGCCTGTTGTGACCGGGGCGGTAATGATTGCCCGGTCTGTTATTTCCCGGACGGTGGTTGCCCCCGGGCTGATTCCCCGGACGATGGTTGCCCGGACGGTCGTTACTTCCGGGGCGATGGCCTCCGTTATGATTCCCTCCCGGGCGGTTATTCCCATTATTGCCGTTACCCGGCCGCGTCCCTCCAGGACGGGTGTTGCCATGACCGTTATTGCCGTTGGGTCTGTTATGTGAGCCGGAAGCACCACCTCCACCGGGCCGCGACGACGGTTTATTCGGTTTATTCGGCTTATTCGGTTTATTCTGCGACGGCCTATTGGGCGCCGACGCTCCCGACCGCTCCGCATGACCGGCGCGCCCACGGGTCTGGGCATCTGCCACAGGCGCTGCAATCATAGCAAACGCCACTATAAAAGCCGTAACACTCTTCAATATCTTTTTCATCTCGTTCTTCTTTATCTACATCTACTTATACTCCTTAGAGCCAAGATGCCCATATAGGTTTAACGCCTGAAAATCCAAAATTACAAAATTTTTCTCTACTTTTGCATCTGACAAATATATTCATCATAACAAAATCATGAAACTCGAATACACCACCCAAGGAACCTGCTCCCGCAAAATAACTATCGACGTCAACAACGGTATTGTTGAAAACGTGTCTTTTCTCGGCGGATGCCATGGAAACACGCAGGGCATCAGCGCTCTGACAAAAGGGATGAAGGTCACCGACGTCATAGCCCGCTGCAAAGGAATACAATGCGGTAAAAAAGGCACATCATGCCCCGACCAGCTGGCTTTGGCTCTCGAATCAACCCTCTGAAAAACGTCTTGAAACAATATTCATGCGTCTGATTAAAACCTCACTTATTGCCATAGCGGCGCTGTGTGCCTTCTCTTCATGCTCCTCCCGCTCTGCCGCCATCGACCGCATGGTTGATGAACTGAATTCTCCGGTTTTCCGTGCCCGCGAGGCAAAGACCGGCCTGTTCGACGACTCCAAAGCCGAAGTGAAAGACAAACAGCTGATAATCACATTCCTTTGTCGGCCATTCATCAACCTATCCACAGTCAGCAAAGACGAACTGCCTCAACTTCAGCAATCTGCCTTAACCGAATTCCGGGCAAACCTCGTCAACGAAAAATTCCGCGAAGGAATAGAAGCCCTCGCCCATGAAGGCATGACGCTTCTCCTTGTCTGGCAAGACATCAACGGCGCATCAATCCACCTCACCCTCTCACCCTCCGAAATCCTCGCCGAATAAGAAATTGAGAACCTGCCAAACAGCCCCATAACATAAGCGCTGGCCGAATTCAGCCAGCGCTTTGTTTGAGCTCTCAACCCAAGATACTTATCATCACAATCCGTGCTTCAGCCATGTGCCACTGAACAGGCGACAAAGAAATATCGCCCCACGGAAACACAATTCGATACACATCGCCAGCCATACCCCCTCAAGCCCCATCGTAGGAGCAAGAAACGCTGCAATAGGAAGCCTCACGAGCCATATGCTTGAGAAATTCATGGCAGCAGGCACCACCGTGTCACCCACACCAACCATCACCCCGTAAGCTACTATAGATGCGGCGAACATAGGCTCCGCCCAAGCCTCGATTCTCAATGCCGACGTCCCTAAAGCCTGTATATCCCTAACAGGCGATAACAATTCCATCACCCACGGAGCGCATATCCACAACACAACGCCCATAACCGTCATCACAACCATCCCCAGCCCCACGGTCAGATAACCGAACTGGCGTGCCAGGTCTTTGCGCCGGGCACCATAGCTTTGACCCACAAGCGTAGTGGCCGCATCCCCGATTCCATACCCAGGCATATAGCAGAGAGCCTCAGCCGTCACGGCAAATGCATTCGCAGCAATAGCCATAATCCCCAACGGAGCCACGATTACCGTAACCATAATCTGAGCCCCGCAAATCACCCCATGCTCAAGAGTCATAGGCGCAGACACTTTCAAAGCATTGCGAAGCACACTGCCTGTTGGTATGAACAATCTCCATCCATTCGGTTCTTTAACCGCACGGCCACCCCACAACGCCAATTCACGCCGTTTGCGACACGTCCACCACATAACCAACGACGCGGTAACCATCTCAGCGCCGACAGTGCCAAGCGCAGCCCCGAGCACACCCAATCCGGCCCGTGGCACCGTCACATCCATCCCTAATAGTGACAAATTCCCCGTCGGGAAAATCAGGAAAAAGTTGAAAACGACATCCAGCACACACATCAGAACATTCAACCCACCGGCAATCTTCATATTACCGGATGCCCTGAGAACAGCACTCCCAAGATAATTCAGTGTCAACACCGGCAACGCCGCCACAAACACAAGAAAATAGAGCGATGCCTTCCCATTGACAATCTCATCCCCTCCAAGCCATTCCGGGAGCGGTTCTGCAATGGCAATACCAACCACAGCCATCATTGCGCCGAAACAGATGGCCGAAGTTATCCCTTTACGCAACACATTCCTGGCACCGCTATAGTCCGCCGCTCCGATGCGGTGGGCTACCTGCACCGAAAAACCGACCATTGCCGCAGAACAGAGACCCCAGAAAAGCCATAAACTCGTTGACACCAACCCCACTGCAGCGCTGTCATCAGCCCCCAGCCGCCCCACCATCGCGGCATCGATATACTGCATCAGAATGCTCGAGAGCTGCGCCATTATCGCAGGCCACGACAACTGCGCCGTCAGCATCAGCCGCTGACGGAAACTCAATGGCGCCCCGCTTTGAATCAGTTTCAGCATTTAATTAATTCCCGTCCATCTCCACCCACGCACCAACTTTTAAAACACACAATCCTCATCTTACGCTTCAAAAACTCCCCCTCCCCCCTTCCAACGTCCTTCTCACTACTTGAAACTTATCCCCCCTATCCTCCGCAACCCTTCGGCCAGAACACTGCGCGGGCATGCTATATTAAGCCTTATGAATCCACCTGCGCCATACATCTCCCCGCAGTTCACCCACACTTTCGCCTCCTTTTTAAGGCGCTCCTCCAACTCCTCCGACGGAACACCCAAAGCCGTAACATCAATCCAAGGCAGATATGTAGCCTCCAGCCGCGAAACAGGACATTCCGGCAACACCTCCGCCAAACGCGCCCTCAGGAATTTATAATTTTCCCAAAGATACTCCCGAAGTTCATCAAGCCACCGCGCCCCCTCTGCCGTATAAGCCGCTATAAGCCCTTCAACCCCGAAAGGATTCACATCACAGACCTCATTCACATTAATCGCCTTATCTATAAGCTCCTGCGTCGCAGCATCCGGACAAACGATATTAGCAATCTGCAACCCTGCAGTATTAAACGATTTCGACGGACTAAGACAGACCACACCATTCCCGCATCCGCCATTAACCGCCTTGTCGACCACCCCGTAAGGCACATACTCCACCCCCGGCATAGTCAGTTCACAATGGATTTCATCACTCACAACCCTCACCCCGTTCCGTCGGCAAATCTCCGCCACCTGCACAAGCTCATCATGTCGCCAAGCCCTGCCCGCCGGATTATGAGGATTACACAGCAACATCAGACCGACATCCCCGCGTGAGGCCACCTCCTCCAGCCCATCGAAATCCATCTCATACGAAAACGTGCCGTCACCGAAATCCACCCGCCTCAACCGGTTCTCAACAATGTGACACCCGTTGTTCCTGATCGAAGAGAAAAAACAGTTATACACCGGTGTCTGCACAATCACCCCCTCGCCCGGTGCGGCCAACGCTTTTATAACTGCCGAAATGGCTGGAACAACCCCCGACGTATAAATCACCCTATCCCTATCTATGCGATAATTGTGCCGCCGCTCAAACCAACCGGTCAGAGCATCATAATACTCCCCGCCAACCAACGTATAGCCGAACACCCCATGTTCAACCCTCCGTCTCAAAGCATCCTCAACCACAGGTGCCGTGCGGAAATCCATATCCGCCACCCACATCGGAATCACATCCCCGTCAGCAGCCGAATCCCACTTATACGATCCGCTACCCCTCCGCTCCACAATATCATCAAATCTACCCATATCAAACCACGTCTTGCTTCTTACTTCTTATTTATCAACCGCCTACGCCCAGCTTCCCTACACCATCGTCTCCACCACGCAGTCTCCGGGGGCAAGCAGATTCTTATCCAGAATAACCTCACCAATAGCCACTGCCTTTATATGGCCACTCTTAGGATTCTTGACACTGACAATCGCCGAAGCAACCGTAGCCGTCAACGAACTGTCTTCAAACGCCAGGTCACATTCATCGCCCATCACACAATCCTCCATCACAAGCCCTTCGGCATAGCAAAGCGGCTGCGTACCGTTTATTTTACATCTGACCAGTTTCAGATTCCTTGAATGCCAACCAAGATATTCACCATTCAATTCCGAATCATAAATAGTCACATTTTCCGTTTCCCAAAACGCATCCTTCGAATCAATCACAGCATTCCGTATAACCACATTTCTACAATACTGGAACGAATAATTACCCTGTTGGCAGTAATCCTCGATTTCAATATCCGAACCGTGCATAAACAGATAGTCAGCCTTGGCCACCTTAACGTTCTTCAAACGCACATTGCGGCAGCTCCACAATGTCTCCTGGGCATCAGGAATCTCCACATCCTCCAACGTCAAATCCTCCATCTCACGAAACATCTTCGGAGCATCCACCTTCGTATGTTTCATTTCCAGGCCACGCGAATACCACAGCGCCGCCCTCGCTCCGGGTGTAAACCTGCAATCCGTCACACGGAAACCGTCAGTATGCCAGAACGGATACTTACCCTCAAACACACATCCCTCAGCCACGATATTAGCCGTACGCTTCAACGCAGACTCCCCCACATGGAAAGTGCAACCCTTCAACGCCACATCCCTCACTGCAAACAAAGCCCTCTCACCACCGAACTCCATCCCTTCAACAATCTTCATTCCATCCATCCCAACCCGGTCTTCAGGTCGAGCTGATTTCTCACACTTATCCATATAAATCCAATTAATAAATAACCAAATCCCCACTGCGGCAAAGCACATAAACGACACCAACCACATCCATTCCTAACCCAACTGCAAAATTAACACATCCAAAACCGGCTCACCATACCTTATTTGCCGAAAATCCAACCAAAACACCGCAACCCATCCTCACAACATATCCCCTACCCTATATCCCCTACCCTCATATACCTTCAAACCATACGCTTCATCAATAATGCATCAATATATCCCACTCAAATATAGTGATATATCAATATATCCACTAATCAATAATATATCCAACCTAACCATATACCCCGATATCCACTCCTACCATTAACCGCTCAACCCCTCTTGCACTCGCAAATTTACAAAATCCTTTCAAAAAAAAATAATCTCTCATTCGCAAGTAGTAAAAATAATCTCCACCCAACCATTTTGTCATTTCAAAAACTTTCCCTACCTTTGTCATCGAAATCTGCGGTAATAGCTCAGTTGGTAGAGCATCAGCTTCCCAAGCTGAGGGTCGCGAGTTCGAGCCTCGTTTACCGCTCCCCTCCTCAAATGGCGCTGTGTCGAAATTCGACCAACGCCTTTTTTGCATCCGGATGGAGAGGGTGCTGTCAGAATGGTTCAGATGGTAGGAGCCTGAGGGTGAGGGTGAAGGGAGTTGACTAAGGTCAATGACCGAACCCGAAGCCCTCGGGCGACGACCCAGATGAGCCATTATGACACACCCTCATCTTATTTTAATCAAGTCGGCCCGGCATTTCAACATATTTGCTTAAATTCATAGCAAATTCATCGGCAGAAGGAAAGAATAATTTATACTCGTTGGCCAGAATCGTTGTGTTATCCAATCGCAATGCCATTTTTACAAGTATGCAGTTTTTGCAACAGTAACGATTTCCAACCGTTAAACCCGCCCTTTGACCGCTGTTTGCCCTCCTAACTTTCGGAGGCAATGATACGGCTTCCTTTTGAATGTTTCAAGTGTCTGACAATAACTACTTTCTGGATAATGCAAGGTGCAGGCTATATACAAACATATACTTGCGCCCTGCACTAAAATACACAGGGGAATAAATGGTTAAAACAAAATCCGTATCTTCGTAACCGACTAAAAACAAACGTGTATGATAATAACTAACCGTGAAGAAGTAATAGATAAAGCGTTCAGCGTATTTGTACGGATGAACTACGAGAAAGCAAGCATCATCACGCTTGCCAAAGCCTGCGGGGTGACAAAAACAGGTATCGTTTATTATTTTCCGCACAAGCTGGATTTATTCATGGCTGTGGCAGACAAATACGTATTAAAAATGCACGAACCGAGAAATAAGTTTACCCCTCCCGCAGATACGTTGGCAGAGTTCATCGGTCAATACGTGGCGGGGGTAGCCGCTTCCATGAAAAGGATTGTTGAACTGATTGGCGACAATGGCGACCCGCATGATTGTAGCCCCAACTTCTACTACTTTCATTTCCTGTCACAAGTGCGTATGTACTATCCGGGCATCAGGCAGAAAATCGAAAGGATGTTCAGCCACGACCATGACCTGTGGGCGAAAGTCGTGCAGAAAGCAAAAGACAGCGGGGAAATCAGGAGCGACACGGACGTGAAGAAAACGGCTACCATGTTCCGGCAAATGTTTTTAGGACTGTCATACGAACAAGCATTTCTGAACGGTTTGAACGTGGACGAACTGGCAGAAAACTTTCGCTATATCTATTCGCTGCTTAAAGCCTGATACAGTTTTGTTTTTTTAACTTCCATTATTTTTGAACGCATGTTCAAAATGTGGCGTTTTTGTTTTATCTTTGGAGCATGAAGCAAAATTCAGCGACATGGATAAGGTTCAGAAACAAAGAGGAAGCATCGTGCTACACAAAGAAACAAGGGACGGTGCAGACTACATACGGGTAGAATATGCGAACAGTCAGGCTGTCGCCCGACTGCTCGCCCAAGACACGGGCATGAAAATGGCTGGCAACGGTTCTGCATACATAGCGTCAGCCGCTTTCAGCCTGCCCGATTTCTACGACCGCTATTCACCCCACGCCTATATTGATTACAGCCGGGTTTACGTGCGGCATCCCAAACCCAAAAGGGAATACACACTGCCAAAAGGCTATCTCGAACTGCTGGAACAAAAGCGTTACAGCCCCTCGACCGTCAAAACATACCGAGCCTATTTCAGCGACTTCATGGAATATCACAAGGGGCGTAACATCGACCGTCTGAAAGTGGCGGACATCAACAGTTACATACTCTATCTTGTGAATGAGAAAAAAATCTCGGTGTCACAGCAGAACATGCGCATCAACGCCATCAAGTTCTATTACGAGCAGGTGCGTGGCGGAAAACGGCAATACTACGGCGGTATCACCCGTGCCAAAGAGTACAAGAGCCTGCCGGAAGTGTTGAGCCGCAACGAGGTGCGGCGCATTCTTTCATGCCTTGCAAACCGCAAGCATCGCTGTA
>ERZ777011.333-NODE-333-length-75116-cov-15.227255_pt1 | contig 75116 bp, 41 predicted proteins | sample MGYA00374964_ERZ777011 | MGnify/ENA primary metagenome ERZ777011 (study PRJEB29310, sample SAMD00008975) | mouse gut metagenome | study: EMG produced TPA metagenomics assembly of the Metagenome analysis of fecal microbiota from mouse which was promoted... | reverse complement strand
CTGAAAGTACTGCAAACCACCAACGGTTTACCGGTAGAAGTGATTGACCCCGGTCTGCAAAACCCCAACGCCGGTCCCGACTTTTTCAACGCGAAACTAAAGATTGATGGCGCCTTATGGGTGGGAAACATCGAAATACATACACACGCTTCCGACTGGTTCCGCCACGGACATCATTCTGACAAAGCATACGACTCTGTGATTCTTCATGTAGTGAGCGAAGCAGATACGGAAATAACCCGTTCCAATGGTGAACCGATCCCGCAACTGTTACTGACTTGTCCGGAAAATGTGCGGTTGCATTATCGCGAACTTTGTGTGGCGGACCAATATCCGGCTTGCTATCCCGTCCTTGCCTCTCTTCCCAAACTTACCATTCATTCCTGGCTGACCGCTTTGCAAACGGAACGTTTGGAGCAGAAAGCGCAGTTAATCACACAGCGTCTCGCCCTTTGTAACCGTAATTGGGAAGATGCTTTCTTTATCACCCTTGCCCGTAATTTCGGTTTTGGCTTGAATGGAGATGCTTTTGAAACGTGGGCGGGATTACTGCCGTTTCGTGCGATGGATAAGCACCGGAATGATTTGTTTCAGATAGAGGCTTTTTTCTATGGCTTGGCGGGATTGTTGGAAGAGACGTTTCTGAAAAGGGAACAGGAAGACGAGTATAGTCTCCGTCTTTGTAAGGAGTTCCGTTATTTGCAGCGGAAGTTTGAAATCGGGCAGGGGATGGACGCTACGTTATGGCGTTTTCTACGGCTTCGTCCGGACAACTTTCCGCATATTCGCCTGGCACAGTTGGCTTATCTCTATCAGAAAGGGGATAAGTTGTTTTCACGTTTGCTGGAAGCGGAAACGCTGGCGGATGTGAGAACTTTGCTGGATACACGTACGTCTTCCTATTGGGAGAATCATTATTTGTTCGGGCGACTTTCTTCGCAAAAGGAGAAAACGCTGGGAGAGCGTTCCAAGGATTTGATTATCATTAATACAGTGGTTCCTTTTCTTTATACATACGGTTTGCATAAGGCAGATGAACGAATGTGTGAACGTGCCGGACGCTTTTTGGAAGAATTGAAGGCAGAGAGCAATCATATTATCCGTTCGTGGAGCGATGTCGGGCTTCCGGTTGTCAGTGCGGCGGATAGTCAGGCGTTGATACAGTTGCAAAAAGAGTATTGTGATAAACGGAAATGTTTGTATTGTCGTTTCGGTTATGAGTATTTGAAACATAATTCTCTATAGGGTACATTTTATTAGAATTGTTTGCTTTTATAATCCAGTCCGAGGTCTAGTTTCCGACTTCGGACTCAGCAATATCTACGCCAAAGTGCGAGTACAGCGTGTAGACGTCTATTTAATGTCAGTTCGATATAATTTAAAACAATGCAAGTTGCCTGTCTTTGATGAATTCAAAACAGTTTCTTTCACTATAACTTTTCTACTTCCTCTTTAGACAATCCGGTAGCTTGTGAAATTATATCAATAGCTACTCCCAATTGTTTCAGATTTCGAGCATTATTCCAATTGGCTTCTCTTGCTCCTTCTTCTCTTCCTTTCTTTTCCGCTGTAGACATAACACTATACCAGTCACGGAAATTTTTCAAACTGTCCCAATACTCGCTCAGTTCAGTCTTGGTAAACTTTGCTATCTCCGCTGTTTCAAAAAGGCGGTCAAAAACTCTGTTCTGCAATGCTCTGGGACGTTCAAGCAGAGAGGCAAGATTACGCAAGACAAACAGCCACTTGTCAAACATGCTATCCAACTCATCCTCACTCTTGTTGAATTTGGGCATTTCAAGGTAAACGAAGGTAAGCTTGTCATAGAATATCTTATGAGTATAAAGGTCTACAAGCTTCACCTCATGATGGAAATACTCCGCATCAGAATTGTCAAAGGAGAAATTCAGGATACCCACCACGTAGACAGCCTTCAACTCATAATCCCATTCCCCACGTTTGGCCTGTTCACGAATAGGGAAAGTGGAATAAAAGACACTGCGGTCCTTAAAGAACTGCTGCTCGCCACGCTGCATCTCAACCAGGAACTTCTCACCCTTCTCATTTTCACAATAGACATCAAATACGGCCCGACGGTCATATTCCTGTGTTCCAAGATGTTCCGCATTTAGATAAGTGACATCCTTGATTACCTCCTCCTTAAATAAGAGTGCATTTAAAAAACTAATCAACAATTCCTTATTCATTGCTGTACCAAAAAGCAACTTGAATCCGAAATCGGTATATGGATTTACATATTTATCCTGTATTCCTTCCGTTCCCATGTCTTTTTCCATTTTTTATAGTTTGAAATTCCAATCCAGCCCCCTTCGTATAACAATAATATGGATTTCCTTTTGAAATGCCTCAATAGCCTTCCGGAGCATTATGTACAAAAGTAGCAATAATCAGATATAATCAAACAGAAAAAGACTATTTTAACAGAGGGATGAAAATATCCGGGCAAAGATTATCCCTTATTATATAAGCCTCGTTATTTTGTTATTTGTACGGTTGTCTATGGACCGGCTATTTTTTTCAGGCTGTCCAATTATTTTCCTGACTTCGTCAACACGTACCCCAAAATCAGGGTATGAAAAGTTACAAAACATTATTTATCAAGATATTATAAAATCAATGTTTTTATAGTGACGAAGTCAGGAGCCTAGAAATTCTTTTTCGTATAAATACTTATTGTGTTCTCTTTATATTCTTTTCTTTATGAAGAAACTCTAAAACTTCAGCTTCCATTCGTAAAGCTTTTGTTCCTTGTTTCTTTATCGGTTGTTTTAAAAGGTAATTTCCCATGTTGATAGCTGCATTTATATTTCCTTTGTCTATGTAAAGCTGGAATAATTTGTACGAAGGAGTGATATGATGTGGAATCATGGCAGCAGCCGTTTGATAATATGCTTCAGCCTGGGGAAAATCTTTTTTCTGTTTCCAAAAATCTCCCAGCTTGATATATAGTTCACTATTAGGAGCAATTCGGGCAGCTGTTTGCAATATTTGTAGTTTTGTATTTAAAGGATAATCTTCCAAACTACTTTTTGAGTAGATGTACATTAACTGTGAATTATAACGAAATAATGGATATAATTGAGATAGTTGAGAATAGCTGTCTTCGGATATTTTATTTTTATCCACTATCCTGATAATTGTAGTAAAAGTTTTATGATAAATATGATAAGATCCAATTGATATGCATACGATAAAAATGAAGGCTATACTTCTAATGATATATTTTGTAGAATTTGATATTGTAAACGTTTTTATGGTTTTGCTTTTCATCATACCTATTATGCTGATGAATAATATTTCTAGTGGAAAAACCTCGCCAGGATAAGAAAAAAAAGAGAAGACTAAGAAAGTGATTAAGGCGGATTTCAGGCAATGGTCAGTATTACTCTTTTCTTTATGGCTAAATAATGCATAAAACAACCATGTGACAACAACTAGTCCGACTATTCCCTGTTCTGCTGTTATATGTAAAAACTCGTTGTAGGCATAAAAAATATTGTCAGCTAATAATATGTATGGAGAATTTGGGTTTTGTAGGAAATATTCAGCCTGATAAAGCATATAATTAGCTTGCCATCCTCCGGCTCCAATACCGAATAGAGGATAATCTTCTATCATCTTTATTGTGTTATACCATATTAGCAATCGGCCATCTGCCGAATCTCTTCTTATAAAGTAGATTGATATAATAAAAACGGTGATGATAAGTAGAAAACTAGATTTCAAAAGAGTTGGTTTGATGTTGATTGTATGTTTTCTTTTTAACCATTGCCATAAGAATATCATGCTTCCTACCAATGCAGCTGTCCATCCGGCGCGTGAACCAGATAATAGTAAACCACATAAAATAAAACAGGCTATCATGCAAAATGATAATGTTAATATACGATGCTTATTTTGTATGTTTTCATAAATGAAAAAAATAGATACTATCCAGCATACTGCTAATAATCCACCTAATGGTCCTGGATTTCCAAACGTTCCTGTGATTCCAAAATCATGATGATTGCTCTCTAAATAATTCGCTTTTTGAAGTATTGAAATGATGACTTCGGTAATTCCCCAAATATAGACCATGTGTAATAGGTAATTGCGATATTGTTTTGATATAATGCGTATGCAAGTATATATAAGGCATAATACAGTTACTCGCCAAATTGATGAGTAGTCAATAGGTACAGCTCTATTTAAGAACAGTAATATGCATATTGATATAAGTAATATATCTTGCATTCTGATAGTTACAATAGAATGGCTTTTCATACTGTTTATAAGGTACATTCAATTTAAGTGGAAATATATTTATACGTGATTTTACTTCCGTATAATTGTGCGTTGGGCTTGTATGTTATTGGGGAATATGTTTATTCAAAGAAGCTGTTCTCTTTGCATTGAGCGATACAAAGAGAACAGAATGTAATTATTTCCATAAAAAGACTTTGGTTATATCTTCTTTGTTGACATAAAAAATCTTTTTTGTTGGATTATAGGCTTCCACATGCAATCTTACTTCTACCGAATAGGCAGAGTCTACCCACGTGCTTAAATTCAACGAATAGTCTTGTTTTTGCAAGGCAAATATAACAAAATCGCCTCTTCGTGATGAATCTTGATGATATACATATACTTCTCTTTTTTTTATAATCGCGCCATTTCTGTCTTTTAATGTAATAGTATAATACGTCGCTTTCTTAGGTTCATCATCAGACTTGGGGCGTAAAAGGACAGGATCATTATATTTGTTCTCCAACACAAGCTGAATTTGCTTTGTTTTTTTATCGAATGACAAATCTGCTTCGACTTGGGAAAAGGCCAATAAAGGCAAACCCAAAAATAAAATAACTAATATTGTTCTCATAATATATTGTTTTTAGAATATTCATATAGCTGTTCATATTTTCATTGCATAAAGATTGTAATCCTCTTATAGTAAGGCAATTCCTCTATACCATTATTTTTTCTGCATTATATGTTTTACTTCATTCAAATACCATTGTGGATCATTTCTTAATGAAAATTCGGAACACATGAGAAGCTGTTCTCTTTGCATTGGGCGATACAAAGAGAACAGAATGTAATTATTTCCATAAAAAGACTTTGGTTATATCTTCTTTGTTGACATAAAAAATCTTTTCTGTTACATTACGGGCCTCCACATGCAATCTTACCTCTATCCAATATGCGGAGTTCGTCCAAGTGCCCAAATCGAATGTATAATTTCGTGATGATAAGGCTTCTATAAAAAAATCACCATTTCGTGATAAACCTTGTTGAAATACGTAATCTTCTTTTTCCTTTATAATCGCACCATTTTTGTCTTTTAATGTAACGACGTAATACGTCCCTTTTTTAGGATCATCATCACGCTTGGGATACAATAGGACAAGAGCATTATATTTGTTCTCCAACACAAGTTGAAGTTTCTTTGTCTCTTTATTAAAAGACAGTTGTGCGTCAATCTGAGAAAAAGCCATCAAAGGCAAACCCAAAAATAAAATAACTAATATTGTTTTCATAATATATCATTTTTTGATTCTACATATTTTAATAATTCTTCATTTCTCCATATCTGATATTCGATTTCTTTTTGATAATAATCCTCCTTTGCAAATCCATTATTTAATTCTGCTTTATATGTTTCTATTTCATTTTTGTACCATTGGGAATCAATCTTTATTGAAGTAATATGTAATTCGTCATTCTTTATCGCATTTACAATAAGATCCCCATATGCCCCATAAGTCCATTTCAAATAACAATCCATTGCATCTAAGATCTGTTGATTGGGGCTTAAAGTAATATCACATGGTGAAGAAGCATTATTAGTATTATTATGTCCATGTTCACAATGATATATCTCATGCCATAAAATTGATGCTCTTTCTGGTGTTTTATATGCAAAGAAATTGTTACAGATTTCAATTGTTCCATCTAATAAAGTCCGGGCATTAGTTGAGCATGTCTCTTTATTTCTTTTGATATTATACTTGGATAAATCAATTCCTTTAGCTTTCAAAAGAGGAGTTATTTCTTTCAAAGCTGTACTTAGTTGAGGGTCTTCATCTCCTGTGTCAGTTGTCGGTTTTTCTGTCACGGTATCATCCTCCTGACTTGTCGATTCCGGTTCTGTCGGCTCGGGATCTATTGGCGTAGTATCTGGGCTTGAAGAATTTAACCAATCTTCATTATCATTTTCTCCCCATTCACTGTAGTCAGGTTCCGGCTCAATAATAATGTCATCAAACCATCCACCATCATAAGTATAATCATAGTCATCTTCTCCACGAGTCAAAACCGTCTTTTTCTTTTGAATATATACAGTAGATGCTAATGCGCGAGCTTGCTCATACTTATCTGATAAATTAGTTTTCCCTGAAGTATTTAATAGAAATACTCCTCCCGTTTTTACTCCGTTCTTATAAGTACTTATACGGGCTGTTACTTGTGAATATACACAGGAATATAAAGCTACTCCTGTGAAACCACCCTTGTCTGCACAATTTATAAAGTTGTTACAAGTTTGTGAGCCATTTCTACTATCATATAATTGGGAGGGTATCAAAGTTAAGATGTATTGATCCATTCTATTGCTCTTTACATCTTTTACTATCACTAGTTTCTGATATACATTGACTTTTCCAGCAGAAGGCTTGCCATTTCTTTCATCTACATAAATTGCTTTAAAGTGATAAGTCGGAGTTATTGGGATATCATAACAAGCAAGTCCGTTGTTTACAGAACCGACCGCTGCATCCCAGTTAGGTACGAAATCACCGGGGGAAACTGTTTCATTCTTTTTATTATCCAATGAACGACTTAACATTAAATTATCACGAGCTTGCGTTTGAAAAAAGTTCTTAGCTTCTTCCAAACTAAAATCTTTCATGTCTGTTTGCAATCTTGACTCCAGCAAATCTTCGTCTTTACAATTAACTACAGTTATGACCATTACAATTGCGCATAAGACAGTATAAATATAAGCTATTTTCTTCATAAAACAATTATTTTAATCCTTTTCTTTTCATTTTCCTTTCAAAATCATATTTCCACCAGCCACACCATTTTTTATAACTGTCAGTTTTAAATAAAGGATTTACTGTCTTGCAGAAGTTGTCACCTAATTGGGAAAGTTGGTCGTATTTATCGGTATCAGGCAATTTCTTTTGATTAAGAATTTTATATTCTTCGATTGCATACTTATTGTAGGCTATCTTAAATTCATTAATCTGCTTCTGGTCAAGTCCATACTTTGATTTCAAAATATGATCCAATGCCGCATTATTTACTTTCCTCCACTTCGCAGATGCAGACGGAACCGCCACTGCTATTTTTTTTGCCATCTCATCATCAATGGCCATCAATGCCATTTCCCTTTCGGCATTTTTCTTATTACTATTGAATATATCTATACGTTTTTGTTTATACGTATCTTCTATTTGAGCTATAGTAAAAGCATCTTTATATGCAACTTCGTATTTATCCATATTATCAAGTGCTCTGAAGAACAGTCTCTTATATTCAATATACCAAGTCCCATTTTCTACTCCCAATATTTGTTTTATTTTAATATTCAATTCGGACAGCATAGTGTCACTATTCTCATATTTTTCCCATGCTTCTCCAGCATCTTTGTGCATTTTATCCCGTTCTTTTACCCATGCAGATTCGGCTTGATATAAAGCACGCATTTGTTCATACGGAACAAATTTATTTTCACTTAACACTTGGTAACGTTCCATCTCTTGGGTGCAAGAACTCCATTTTTTATGTTTTCCTTCAAAAAACGCTTGGCTGATTATTGTACCATATTTTTTATAAGGTTTCTTTTGTTCCGCTTAAATTCCTAATGAAAAAATCTTGCTATCCAATAGCATAAACAAAATGCACTCCATTTGGTAATTTCAAAAAAGTTGAATCCATTCTCTGATACCAAATAGAATCCTGCTATTATAGTATAACTCAATAACAGGATATCTATTATGTTAAGTTGGACTCTTAGCATAGAACAATTATAGTCACATCGTTTTTATGGTTTTGTAATGTATAGCAATGGACCATATCCAATGTAAATTGCTGTATCAGGATGAATTCCTTTTGTAATCAATGTGTCACAATTTAGCTTTACTATTTCTGTAACACTTCCATTTTCATCTATGATATAATTCCCATACTTTTTTTTGCCTACTTTGTCAGGTTTAAAAATTCTTTCTATTGAGTCTGACAAATAATACTTGACTGAACTGGTAAACTTTCTTTCTACACCGGGGTATTTTTTAGGATTGGTATTTTTGAACCAGAGGAATGACTTGGTCATTTGCATATTATATGTTACTTTATATATAATATTGGGCGATGTTCCTTTCGTTAAATACCAACTCTTTCGAGTCAGTAAATCCATCGTTGACACTTTATTATTTTTTAAATAGTGAGGACACGAGCAAGCAAAGATGCAAGATAGTGCTAGAACTAATAATATTCCTTTCATATTTATACTATTTTACTCCTGATATAACATATGCATATAATCCAAATGATGAAACGGGAGCTTCTCTCCAATGCCCATATTCTGAATCCATGTATATAAGATTGCCATTAGTATGATATCCTATTATAGCTACATTATGTGCACTGTTTCCCATTTCAGATGCTACTGCTGTCATTATAATATATCCTCTATCAATGGCCTCTATAATTGTTATATTATCTGCAGGTACAGTGGTGAAGAGTCTATCTATAAATGCAGGAATATTTCCCATATTTATTCCATTCTTTAGTACATCCTTTAATATATCTTCTGTCGATAATGTACTGTTTAATTCTTTTTGATAATTTATATATTCTTGGAGTATAGCTCCATGATTTACTTTCAAAACTCCATTGCTATCATAATCTGCTGTTCCTTTCATTGCTAATTCTATATATGAAATTATTGAAGTAACACACGTATAGCCTATCTGCTTTTCCATTCTATCTGGTAATTTGGATATTACAAATTTGTCACCCTTTGCAGCTATGAAATCCTGGCTTTGGATAGGTTTTTGGTCTCCATTATTATTTTCTGTCACGGTATCATCCTCCTGACTTGTCGATTCCGGTTCTGTCGGCTCGGGATCTATTGGCGTAGTATCTGGGCTTGAAGAATTTAACCAATCTTCATTATCATTTTCTCCCCATTCACTGTAGTCAGGTTCCGGCTCAATAATAATGTCATCAAACCATCCACCATCATAAGTATAATCATAGTCATCTTCTCCACGAGTCAAAACCGTCTTTTTCTTTTGAATATATACAGTAGATGCTAATGCGCGAGCTTGCTCATACTTATCTGATAAATTAGTTTTCCCTGAAGTATTTAATAGAAATACTCCTCCCGTTTTTACTCCGTTCTTATAAGTACTTATACGGGCTGTTACTTGTGAATATACACAGGAATATAAAGCTACTCCTGTGAAACCACCCTTGTCTGCACAATTTATAAAGTTGTTACAAGTTTGTGAGCCATTTCTACTATCATATAATTGGGAGGGTATCAAAGTTAAGATGTATTGATCCATTCTATTGCTCTTTACATCTTTTACTATCACTAGTTTCTGATATACATTGACTTTTCCAGCAGAAGGCTTGCCATTTCTTTCATCTACATAAATTGCTTTAAAGTGATAAGTCGGAGTTATTGGGATATCATAACAAGCAAGTCCGTTGTTTACAGAACCGACCGCTGCATCCCAGTTAGGTACGAAATCACCGGGGGAAACTGTTTCATTCTTTTTATTATCCAATGAACGACTTAACATTAAATTATCACGAGCTTGCGTTTGAAAAAAGTTCTTAGCTTCTTCCAAACTAAAATCTTTCATGTCTGTTTGCAATCTTGACTCCAGCAAATCTTCGTCTTTACAATTAACTACAGTTATGACCATTACAATTGCGCATAAGACAGTATAAATATAAGCTATTTTCTTCATAAAACAATTATTTTAATCCTTTTCTTTTCATTTTCCTTTCAAAATCATATTTCCACCAGCCACACCATTTTTTATAACTGTCAGTTTTAAATAAAGGATTTACTGTCTTGCAGAAGTTGTCACCTAATTGGGAAAGTTGGTCGTATTTATCGGTATCAGGCAATTTCTTTTGATTAAGAATTTTATATTCTTCGATTGCATACTTATTGTAGGCTATCTTAAATTCATTAATCTGCTTCTGGTCAAGTCCATACTTTGATTTCAAAATATGATCCAATGCCGCATTATTTACTTTCCTCCACTTCGCAGATGCAGACGGAACCGCCACTGCTATTTTTTTTGCCATCTCATCATCAATGGCCATCAATGCCATTTCCCTTTCGGCATTTTTCTTATTACTATTGAATATATCTATACGTTTTTGTTTATACGTATCTTCTATTTGAGCTATAGTAAAAGCATCTTTATATGCAACTTCGTATTTATCCATATTATCAAGTGCTCTGAAGAACAGTCTCTTATATTCAATATACCAAGTCCCATTTTCTACTCCCAATATTTGTTTTATTTTAATATTCAATTCGGACAGCATAGTGTCACTATTCTCATATTTTTCCCATGCTTCTCCAGCATCTTTGTGCATTTTATCCCGTTCTTTTACCCATGCAGATTCGGCTTGATATAAAGCACGCATTTGTTCATACGGAACAAATTTATTTTCACTTAACACCTGGTAACGTTCCATCTCTTGGGTGCAAGAGCTCCATTTTTTATATTTTCCTTCAAAAAATGTCTGGCTGACAATTATGCCATATTTTTTGTAAAGTTTCTTTTGTTCCACTTTAAATTGAGCAGAACTAATTTTACGACTTTTCAATTGGTCATTCTCTTTCTGTAAGGAGAATAGAATTTGTTCGTATTCATCTGCCTTTTGACTATTGATTTTATACGTTCTCATCATATATTCCTTGCGTTTACCGATGTTGACGCCCGGAATAATCTGTGAAAAGCCCACACTTCCTATTAAAAGTAAGGACAAAAACAAAGTAATTTTTCTCATAATTTTATTATTTAATAGTTAGAAATAATTTTACCACCATATCTGTTTCCCATTTTCATAAGTGAATGGACGTTCTTCACGACCTTTAGTCAAATTGTGCAACCATAACAGAGCTTTTTGAGGTACGTTATCATAAACGATACTATCACCTGTTGGGCGTTTCCGGCCTAAACTTATCCATTGATCCTGCCAATAAAACAGTTCATAAGTATCTGTTGAAACTATTGCATTATCGTCATTACGTGGAGCAAATCCAATTTTGGAAATCTTCACTGGTTTATATAAATCCACACCAACCCATAAGTCTATGCCACCACTCACTTGATAATAGGTAAGTGGTTGTCCATCGAAAATATTAAGCATAGTACTGTCCTCGTATATAGCATCACAAGCTATAGGTCGGAATGCTAGAAGCTTCTCATCAGATTGATATAAACAAAATTCTGCGATACTAAAGGTCCCTTTGGGTTTTCTATAACGTATGTAACGATAGGCTTTCTCTGCAGATATTTCTATCTTTTGCATTTTGCTTTCCGGAGTTTTTGTTATTTTATAAAGTTCCGTTGCATCAGAAAAGTCTGCTTTATTTGCCCCTTCAAAAACTCCCATAATCATTAATTTTGAGAAATCAACAATTCGCATATTCAAAGGGAATTTGCGTTTACATACGACTCTTTCAAGATGTTTAGTGTCTGGTGTTATTTCCCTTACTGAATCCTCCGATACTATTATTGGGCTGCCTATTGGAATGGCCTCTTCATCTACCCAATGAGTTGGGAGATAAACTATACCATCACCTAAATCAATAGCTTCCTTATTACGATCAACATTGTATATATTTCCAGTCCCAATGCTATGGAATGTTTGAGAAGAGGAAAAAGCAACAGGCACCCATCTTTTTGGAGAAAATACAGATAAAAGATTTTCTTTTTCTTTATTTATATTAGCCGAGACTGTAACATCACATGAGCCGATGTTGTGCAATCTTGTAACATCCAGTATGTCATTGTGACGAAATAATTCTGGAATATTGTCGACATGTTTGGCTAAATCTTGTATTGAATACATCTTACGATATATTTTAGGGGTTTTACGTGATAGATAGTAGTCTCTGTCTGCTTGTTTATCAGTGTTTTGAAGTGGATATATTTTGTTGTCTGGTAATATGATTGAAACAAAAGAATGTCCATTGTTATTGCTTCCCCAATAAGGTACAAATTCAAATGCGGCAGGAATTCCTACTGACCGTAAGGCCATAGTAACTAAGGCTGTTCTGTCATCACATTTACCATATCCTGTCCTTATTATTGATGAATATGATTTTAAGGTATCTTTGTAAAATTCGGGAGATAGCTCTATTTTAATTTGAGCATTTATATTCTGTGCTGTTTGAATAATATCGTTGGTACATTGTTTCTCAAATTTTCTACTACAGTCCCATTTCCAATAATACTGTAATGGTTCATCGGAGACTCTGTATGGTAAGATGTATTCGCAGAATTGTTCAAATGTATAGTTTTTCAAATATGGACTCTTTTCTTTTAAAAAGAATGAATGCTCTAGTGATTTTATGAGAGAGTCAGCTTTTACTATATCAATATCATATATTTTCTGTTCTTTGCCATTGATGGAATATTTGTTAGGCATATTTTCTATCAGAAAGCAAGCTGCTTTATATTTATCTTTGTCCTTATTTGTTTTATAATATTCTAAAAAGCGGGTAAGCTCCTTATTATTTGTTTGAGAGTTGCTCGCTATTTTCCATGCTAGTTTTTCACTGGATGAAGTGCAACTGAGTAACAAAAGAAGTAAAAATGCGGTGCAAATTGTTTTCATAGTATTATAATAAAAGGGTGTTCTTTAACTTGTATGCTGCAAAGGTGAGGAAAAATAAGTATTTGAATATGAGTAAATAATACATTAGTAGGATGAAAACGTACATTATCTGACTGTAAACGGATGGAATCGGATATTTCTTTAAAATCTTTTATCTTGAACGTGATAAAGAAGTTTCTTTTGTGCCTTGATTGGCACCAATTTTAATGTATAAAAGTATGGCAAAACCAAACTTGTTACTATCTTTGCAGCGTCAATTAAACTCTTAATTTGTATAGTATTATGAGAGCTAAAAAGTTTGTATGCTGCTTGCTGGCTATGCTGCTGCTCGTTGGTGTTTCGTTTATCTCCTGTGGTAATAGTTCCAAAGCAAAAGCCGATAATGAACTGACTGTGCAAGACGGTGAAAATTTCAAATCCTTTCTGGATAAATTTACTTCCAGTGCAGCCTTCCAGTATACTCGTATCAAGTTCCCATTAAAGACCCCGATTACTTTATTGGCAGATGACGGCGAAACAGAGAAAACATTCCCTTTCACCAAAGAAAAATGGCCGTTGCTGGATAGCGAAACCATGAAGGAAGAACGCATCACCCAGGAAGAAGGGGGAATCTATGTCTCCAAGTTTACGCTGAATGAACCGAAACACAAAATCTTTGAAGCGGGCTATGAAGAGTCTGAAGTGGATTTGCGGATCGAGTTCGAATTGCAGGCTGACGGGAAATGGTATGTGGTGGACTGCTATACAGGCTGGTATGGATATGACTTGCCGATCGGAGAATTAAAACAAACCATCCAGAATGTGAAAGAAGAGAACGCTGCATTCGAAGAGGTACATCCTTAAAATGGTAATACAAATTCCCGGTCAATACATTATTTGAGATATTTTGTACAATTTGAGCCTCTCTTTTTTCAAAAAGAGGGGTTTCTTTGTATTTGGAAGAACTAATGCCGTAATGGTGAAGAACTGTTCCGCTATGCTCTTGCAAGCAATGAGTGATTGTTTGCTGACTTATATGCTGAAAAACCTAATAAGACGATATATCCATGATGAAACAACTTTTTATTAAATTAGGAGTGACAACTCTATTTTCTCTATTGTGTTCAACATATCTTCATGCGCAAGTTGTAACAGATGAGCGGATGTTTTCCTTTGAAGAACCGCAAATCCCGGATTGCATTTCTGCCGTCCAATCACAATTATCTATCTCGGATATACACTATAAAGATGGAAAACATTCGTTGGAATGGACTTTTGAACCGGGAGCTGTATTGCAGATTAAGAAAGATTTGAAGTTTGAGAAGAAAGACCCGACTGGTAAGGACTTGTATCTTTCAGCTTTTATTGTGTGGGTCTACAATGAAACTTCTCAAGATGCAACTATAGAATTTGAGTTCCTAAAGAATGGAAAGAAATGTACCTCCTTTCCTTTTGGTATCAATTTTACCGGTTGGCGTGCCGCGTGGGTTTGTTACGAGCGAGATATGCAAGGCACACCTGAGGAAGGGATGAATGAACTTCGTATTGTAGCTCCGAATTCAAAAGGACGCCTTTTCATCGACCATTTGATTACAGCTACTAAAGTCGATGCACGTCAGCAGACAGCCGATTTGCAAGTACCTTTTGTGAATGCCGGAACAACTAATCATTGGCTGGTTGTTTATCAACATTCTTTTTTAAAACCGGATATTGAACTAACTCCTGTGGGCGACAAGCAACGGGAAGAGATGCAACTGTTGGAGAAACGCTTTCGGGATATGATCTATACGAAGGGCAAGATCACAGATAAAGAGGTTGAGAATATTCGCAAGAAGTACGATTTCTATCAGATCACTTACAAAAACGGTCAGGTTTCGGGAGTACCTATCTATATGGTACGTGCCGCAGAAGCTTATGAACGAATCATCCCGGATTGGAACAAAGATATGTTCACTAAAATGGGGGTGGAAATGCGTGCTTACTTCGATCTGATGAAAAAAATAGCTGTTGCATATAATAATAGTACGGCGAAACCGGTGATTCGGGAAGAAATGAAGAAGAAGTTTTTGGCAATGTACGACCACATAACCGATCAGGGCGTGGTTTATGGTAGTTGTTGGGGAAATATCCATCATTACGGATATAGTGTTCGCGGTCTGTATCCGGCATATTTCCTGATGAAAGATGTGCTTAGAGAAGCAGGCAAACTTCAAGAAGCCGAACGGACATTACGTTGGTATGCGATTACTAACGAAGTGTATCCCAAACCGGAAGTCAACGGAATTGATATGGACTCTTTCAATACACAGACCACAGGACGTATTGCTAGTATTCTAATGATGGAAGATACACCGGAGAAACTGCAATACTTACGGTCTTTTTCTCGTTGGATTGACTATGGTTGCCGTCCTGCACTGGGGTTGTCCGGTTCATTTAAAGTGGACGGAGGTGCTTTCCATCATCGCAATAACTATCCGGCTTATGCCGTAGGCGGGTTGGATGGAGCAACAAATATGATTTGTCTTCTCAGCCGGACGGAGTTTGCCGTTTCCAAATTAGCCCATGAAACGGTGAAAAATGTATTGCTGACCATGCGCTTTTATTGTAATAAACTGAATTTCCCTCTCTCTATGTCCGGTCGTCATCCGGATGGAAAAGGTAAACTGGTTCCTATGCATTTTGCCATGATGGCTTTAGCTGGTTCTCCCGATGGAAAGGCGGAATATGACAGTGAAATGGCTTTTTCTTATCTTCGTTTGATTTCAGATTCAGGCGTTGAGAATGATGCTCCCGAATATATGCCGGAAGTCTCGAATGCTGAAGAACGCAAGGTGGCGAAGCTTCTGATAGAGAAAGGTTTCCGCCCGGAACCGGACCCGCAAGGGAATATAGCAATGGGCTATGGTTGTGTCTCTGTTCAACGTCGCAATAATTGGTCTGCCGTGGTACGTGGACATTCCCGTTATTTATGGGCGGCTGAACATTATTTGGGAGCGAATTTATATGGTCGCTATCTGGCACACGGCAGCTTGCAGATATTGACAGCTGCACCAGGGCAGGCGGTGACTTCGGCCACTAGTGGTTGGCAGCAGGAAGGTTTTGACTGGAACCGTATCCCGGGAGTCACATCTATTCATTTGCCATTGGAACAATTGCAGGCTAAAGTGCTCAATGTAGACCGTTATTCGGGAATGGAAGAGATGCTTTATTCGGATGAAGCTTTTGCAGGCGGGTTGTCTCAACAGAAGATGAATGGTAACTTCGGAATGAAGTTGCACGAGCACGACAAGTATAACGGATCGCACCGGGCACGAAAATCTTACCATTTCATCGATGGAATGATTGTCTGCCTTGGATCGGATGTCGAAAATACAAATACGGAGTTCCCCACTGAAACGACTATCTTCCAATTGGCTGTCACTGATAAGGCGGGACATGACTATTGGAAAAATTATCAGGGAGATAAGAAGGTATGGGTAGATCATTTAGGGACAGGTTATTATGTTCCGACTACCATTCGGTTTGAGAAGAACTTCCCTCAACGTTCGCGAATGCAGAATACAGGAAAGGAAACAAAGGGTGATTGGGTCTCTTTGGTAATAGATCATGGAAAGGCACCGAAAAACGGAAGGTATGAATATGCTGTTTGGCCCCAAACGAATGAAACCGCGATGAAGAAGTTTGCGAAAAAGCCCACTTATAAAGTATTGCAGCAAGACCGGAAGGCACATATTGTAGAGTCCGCTTCCGAGCAGATTGTTTCTTATGTGTTATTTGAGATTCCTGAAACAACGTTGCCGGGTGGTCTGTTGCAGCGTGTGGATACTTCCTGCCTAGTTATGACTCATAAAGAATCTGCTGATAAGATTAAACTGACGGTGGCACAACCTGATTTAGCTTTGTATCGCGGTCCAAGTGACGAAGTGTTTGACAAAGACGGGAAGCGGATTGAACGTAGTATCTACTCTCGTCCGTGGATTAATAATGAAAGCAGTGAAATACCGGTGACTGTGACCTTAAAAGGCCGATGGAATGTGGAAGAAACTTCATTTTGTAAAGTCGTCTCTTCTAATGAAAAGCAAACCATCTTACGGTTCGGTTGCAAAGATGGTGCTAGCTTTGAAGTGGAACTAAAGAGATAAGAAGTCAGGCAACTAGAAAATGTTTTGTTTCCCTTTGTACAAGCGTGGTTTCCAAAGCTTTGAAACTATTGTTTCTAGCTGCAGAAACTTTAGTTTCTACAAAGGGAAACTTTGGTTTCAAGCGTATGAAACTCTAGTTTCAAGTAAGGAAACCAAAAGTTTCAAATAGCGAAACGATTGGTTTCTCGGTGTGAAACTAATCGTTTCCCGTAATGAAACAAAGGTTGTATATAAATGAAGTAAATATGACTGTTAGGGCTCCTGTAATGAATGTCTCCGATTAATGAAATGTAGTTTGCTGCTTTCGGTGACAGCAATATTGTCATCACAATGCTGTCACCGATTGCTGTCACAATGCTAATCGTTTATAATCAAATCATTAGGCAGTAATCGGTGACAGGTGACAGATATTAATCAAAATATTTGTGTAGGGGGGAGATTAGAACATAAACATGGCAACGGCAACAATACGGTTGTTGCATACGGCATGAGTATCTCTGATTTTTCCGCTGGAGGCATTGAGTGAACCATACCATGCAGAGCTTAGGGTATATTCCAAACCGAATTTCCAGTGGGGGACATTGTAGGTCAGTTCTGCGCCTGCTGTTGCTAACTGGTCGAGGTTTGTTCCCGTTCCATACACTTGAGCGTCAATTCTATCTGAAGTATATAGTGCATCGCTTGTCCCTAAGTTTTTAGCATAACCTACAAAAATTCCGGGTTTCCATTTCTTTCCGTAGACAACATTGAACCAAGAGCTGGAGAAACGTATGGGAGTATATTTTTGTTCCAGCGTCTGTTCATCGATTGATTTCACTCCGAATCCACCTAAACCGGAAGCTTGTGTCAGATTGGAACCCAATACACTTTTTGCGGCAATGAACCAATTTTTATGAGTGTATTTTACATGGGCTTCGTAGGAAAGAGTGGTAATGCGTTCATCCACCTTAAATGTTTTGTCTATTGGATACGGACGACCGGTGTTCGGATCTCTGAAATCACTCTGAAATGTTACTTCTGTACGCGGTTTCAGCGACAATAATTCAATGCCTACACCAGCTAGCAAACCGCCATTCTTATAATCGGCTCCGACATAGATTTCGGGAATGCAACTCTTCTTCAGATATTCCTGACTCTTTCCGGCAGGTCCTTGAGACAAATATTGTGATTGCCATACAGCAGCTCCGGTAAGTTGGAAATTCTTGTTTGTATAGCGATAACGGATTTGAGGTGCACGGCTAAAGGGTTGGAACGGTGCTCCTACGGAGAGGTTGAGAATCTGCGGGGCTACCTCGCCGTATAGCGGATGCCACGTCTGTCCGAGCAGTACAGCCGATTTCCCCCAATCCAGATTCAGGTAAGCATGACGGAGGCGGACTACAGAGTAAGAAGTGCCCGTACCACGGAAGTCGGCTTCTATTTTGGCAGAAGTCTTGGCTGTTCCCAGTTTCGGACCGGCAACGTCTACTCCGAGACGCGAATAAAGAGTATAGAAGTTACTGTTAGGCGTTGAGTTCAAATCATTTCCATCCGGATCACGTACCTTATCTTTCGGATACATATAAAACAATCCGTCCACGGTCTCTACATTAGCACGACTGTTATAATATAAGTCAGTACGAATCTGTCCGTAGAATTTGAACTTGAAATCCTGCATTTGTGCGAAACTGCCCGATACGATTATCAGGCAAAGAAATAAGAGAATGTACTTTTTCATAATGTGCATGTTTGTAAACGGGTGCAAAATTACGTAAAATTACTGGTTATTAGCTTATCGTTGATTAAAAAAGGCAAGGATTGCCTGATTGTATTTGTTGAGGCTTGTGCTTTTATGAATTGCTTTCAGTAGTTTTCTGTCCGCTTGCGGCATTACATATTCCCAGAAAGTTTTCATTTTGTTCAGAAGCTGTTCGTCTCCTCCTTCTAACTGTTTTGCATATTGATTGTATACACATTTATGCATCGATTGCAATCTTTCTCTTATTTCATCGAACTCGAGTGTACGGTTTTGTCTATACTCCAATGCTAATGCCGGGTTGGCAAGTAATTCCCGTCCTATCATCATTCCGGCTAATCCGGGAAACTGTTCCTGAATGTGGCGAATATCTTCCACACTATGGATATCCCCATTATAGATGAGCGGATGTTTGCAGACTCCCCGGAAGGCTTCAAACGCTTTAAGGTCGACTTCTCCTTTATATTGCTGTTTGCCCAAGCGGGGATGCATAACCACTTGTCGTAGGGGGAGCTCATTGATAATCGGAGCCAGTTTCAGACATTCTTCCGGATTTTCCCAACCCAACCTCATTTTGATAGAGAAACTTATTTGCGGATATTCCGTAATCAGCCGGCTAAGTAACGCTTGCACTTCTTCGGGATAAGGAAGAATACCGGAACCATTGTGGCGTTTAGCCAGCATGGGAAAAGGACACCCCATATTGATATCGACTTCCTTATATCCCTTTTCAATGAATAGGGATAAAATCTTGTCTGCTGTCTCAAAAGAGGGAGCTATCAGTTGCGGAATCAGATGGGGTACTTCATTATTCCCAGGCTCGATTCCTCGGACATCTCTATGGCGGAATCCGCCTTTCTCGAGTCGTACAAATGGGGTATAATAAGTATCTATACCTCCGAAGCAGGCTGCATGAGCGTTACGGTAAATCACGTCGGTATAACCCTGTAATGGGGCAAAATGAATAGGAAGAGTCTGTTGCATTGTTTTTATTTTTGTGCAAACTTATATATAAATGTTGATTTATACGCTAGCTGACTAAAGAAAAATGTTTTTTCGGAGGAGAAGAAAGGGAAGAGGATGAAAAGATATGGTAAAAGTAAAAGAGAGGAACCTCGCGGTCCCTCTCTTTCCGATGTTAAACTGATCAAAGTCTGATTTTTATAAACGTTTTCGATGATTGAAGGTTAGAAAAATTGGGGGTATGTTTTTATTCTACAACGTTTATAGTCAGTTCACGTACTACTTGACCACCTTGATGGACGTAGTTTACATTGTTGGCTACGAAAGTAGCGGTGTATGTTCCGGTTTCTTCGTAGGTATGTGAGTATATCTCTAATGATTGCGAGATATTTTTGATGGCTACACCGGTGTCAGGATCGCAGGAACCATTGAGTAAGAGTGGTTCGGAGATTAGCCAACTATTTTTTAGTGTAGTTCCAGCCGCAGAGCTGGATACTATTATTTCCGTCGGTATAACTGTTTTCCAAAATCCGGGTACACCACCATCAACTGCTCCATACTCTCTGTCTTTAACTTTGTCCGATTGCTGGTCACTTTCATTATTTACAATGTTTAGTGGTGTGAAACCTAGATTTTTTGCATAGACAGTTTCTGATTTATTATTATTAAAAGCCAGTTCTATGCGTATATTGTTAAAAGTAAATTTAGGTTGTCTAACAGTACCGTCCTGACCGCCTTTGTAATGGAAAGCAATGGTGATTTGTTTTCCAAGATAAGACGCTAGATTTTTAGTGTATGGATATGATTTAGTATTGCTTTCTACTTTCACCGGCAATTCGTCTGTTGGTATTAAATATGTCCAGTCAAATCCTTCTACAAGTAGCTTATCTGCTTCGAAATTATTCTTGGCCATTCCCGGAAAATTGTCGGAAATGAAAATATCTAATGCAGTCTGTGGTGTATTTTTAGGCGGTGCATCATATTGGGTAACCATGTCGAAATTAATTTCACATTTTTCGATATCCTCTATTTTCATCTCTGTCCGATTGCGGAATTTATATTCATGGTCAATTTCTCCACTGAAGAATGTTATAAAATCAGGGTCACCATCAAAGCTGAACGTTACCGGACTTCCTTTCTTTACAGTAACAGTTTTGCCATCGAAGCTGACATTGCTGTCTGTCACCACACCCACTTCCATTGCTGTGTCTTCTTTTAATTCCTTGTCGCATGAAGCCAGGGATAGTCCGGCAAAAGCGATAGTCATCAAACTTTTATATATTGTTTTCATGTCCTTTTCTTTTTTAAGTTATTAAGAGAATTACCAACCCGGATTATTCGTCTTGATAGCACCGTTTGATCCTATTTCATTGGCAGGAATCGGGAAATAATTGTAAGATTTCGGAATATTGAAGTAAGTATATACATTGATTCCGAATTTCCAGGATTCGTCAGTTTGAGCTTTATTTACTTGTTCTTGCATCAGTTTGTAATAGTCTCCCCAACGGATCAGGTCGAAACGGCGTGTATATTCGAAGCAGAGTTCCATAGCACGTTCGTCTTTGATTGCTTCACGGAAGTTGGTTTCATCCAGATTTGCAGCAAGTTTGTTGATTCCTGCACGCTCTCTTACTGCGTTGATACATTCATAAGCTAGATCATTAGGACCATGGTTGACCTCATTCTCTGCCTCTGCAATCATTAGCAGAATGTCAGAGTAACGGAGAAGAGGGAAGTTGATGGAAGTATCGTTTTTACTCTTCTTGTCTGCTTCATATTCTCTGCGATATTTGGCGGCAGCTCTGTTGCGGTTCTTATTGGCATCGTTCTTCGATTCACGGTCACCGTAAGTAGACCCCGGCTCTGTTTTACCATAGCTGAAGGATTTGTCCCAGTATTGTTGTTCCACTTCATCTCTTTTTCCCTTTACAAATTCACGACCGTCTACCGGAGTACCTTCTCCTGCCGACTGGGTGTAAGTGAATGGGGCGATGTTCCAGTTGCAACGGTCAATGTCGCCGTTTGCTTCATACAATTCGAGCAGTTTAGGAGTATTCCAGATAAAAGCGTATGCATAACCTGGGTCACCTTTACCGGTGATGGATGCTTTGGAAGAAAGATCTTTACCCTGAATACCAATGATATTACCGATTCTACCTTCTGCACGTACATCTGTTGAACGGTTACCTGCAAATTCTACTTCCCAAATACTTTCATTAGCCTTGGCACCATCCTTATTGAGAGCTGTGTTATACTTATCAGAGCAAATGTCGATAAAGAAATCCCAATATTTGGCAGCCAGTGAATGACCTTCATTCTTGACTAACTGTGCATAGTAACTTGCTTTTTTGAAATATTCTGTAATCTCGGCACTCGTCGTATTGTTGGCCAAACCTACTTCTTTGTCACGTTTAGGTTCGCCGGCTCTGAACATATATACACGCGCCAACATACCCCAAGCTGCCGATTTGGAAACACGTCCCGGCAAATAGTTCAAATCTTGAGCAGATTTGAGATCCTCGGCAGAGCCATACATCTCTTTAATGATAAAATCATAAATTGTCTGTTTGTCCGTACGCGGAATAGAGAGGTTATAGGCATCTTCTGTAGAACTGGTCTTGAAAGGTACATCACCCCAACATTCTACCAAAGTGAAATAATAGAATGCGCGTAAGAAGCGGGCTTCGGCTTTGTATTGCTTGCGGGTATTGTCGTTCAGATCGGGCACTGCATCAATGTTTTCCAGGAAAATATTGGCTCTGTTGATGCCGGAGTATAATGTGTACCACAATGCTGCAACGGCAGGATCACTTGTATTGGCATTGTTACAGATCAACCCACTTTTGTTAGGTCCGCGGTTGGCACCACCATAGTGTCCCAAATCGTCACCTCCTACAAGGTATAAGAATTCATTTCCGTAGAAGGAACTTTGTCCCAGAATGGCATAGGTTCCTGTCAGCCAAGAGGCAGCGTCCGCTTCATTTTTGAAGAAGTTTTCAGGAGTGGTGTATGTCGGGTCTTTTTCCAGGAAATCGCAGGAAGTCAGGTTAAGTCCGACAAGAAGTGATATGATGATTATTTTTATTGTTTTCATATACGTAATTGTTTGAAGGATGATTGATTAGAAACCTAAGTTTATACCAAAACTGATAGAGTAGGCTCTCGGATAAGCGGAGAAGTCCAGTCCCGGAGTCAGTGCGCCTTCACGGATAGATACTTCCGGGTCATAACCGGAATATCCTGTACATGTCCATAGATTCTGACCGGCAACGAATACACGTGCATTGTCTATCTTCCATTTTTTGGTCAGTTGTTTCGGCAGTGTATATCCTAAAGATACGGTCTTCAGACGAAGGAAAGAACCATCTTCGATAATACGTGTAGAGAACACTTTGTTGGAACCAGAGTCGGTAGCTCTCGGAATATTACTTTCCGGATTTTCCGGTGTCCAGCGGTTTGCATAAGTTGCGTACTGGTTCAAATCACGTGTCTTATTGCTGTTCTCGAAGAACAGGCGGTTGGCATTCAATACATCGTTTCCATACGACCATTGGAAGAAGACGCTCAGGTCAAATCCTTTGTATTCGAAATTGTTGGTAAATCCGCCTGTATGTTTCGGCATACCGTTACCGATCATAGTGCGGTCGTTGTCGTCGATGATACCGTCACCATTCAGGTCTGCGTATTTCGGCATACCCGGTTGTGTATTACTTTCGGAAGAGAAATACGGAACATTGCGTTTCAGTGTATATGTATCACCTGCTTTGTCGAAATCTTCGTATTTGTATGTACCTTCGTAGATGAATCCGTACATCATTCCCATCGGATAACCCACTTTGGCAATGTAGCTGTATTGGGAGTTATAGTTCTGGTCGAATTTGGCTGCACTCAACAGAGAAGATTGGTTTTCGGCCAGTTCTAATACCTTGTTCTTGTTGAATGCAATATTAAAGTTAGTAGTCCATGAGAAATGACGGTTCTTGATATTAGTTGTGTTCAATGTGAACTCGATACCTTGATTGCGCACCTTTCCTACATTCTTCATGGCACTGAAATAACCGGAAGAGGTGGGAAGTGAAGTATTCAGCAACAAATCACGCGTCGTTTTACGATACCAGTCGACGGTGAATCCGATGCGTTCGTCCAGGAAGCCTAAGTCCAGCCCCAGGTTCCACTGTTCGGTAGTTTCCCATTTCAGTTTTCTGTTTCTTAAGGAAGTGGGCACTGTACCTACACTTGTCAGACTGCTTTCGAACGGATATACACCACTGGGAAGGCTGCCGATCGAAATAAAGTCTCCGACTTTATCCTTCAATATCTGATATAAAGCATATGTATCATACTCGCCTACACGGTTGTTACCGGTCAATCCCCAGCTTGCTCTTAATTTACCTGAAGAAACAACAGACTTCAATGGTTTCATAAAATCTTCTTCCATGAATCCCCAAGCCAATGAACCGGAAGGGAAGTAACCGAAACGGTTGTCGCCGCGGAATTTGGAAGATCCGTCGGAACGGAAGGAAACCGTTGCATAATACAATGATTTATAGTTATAATTCAAACGTCCCAGGAAGGAAAGCATAGACCAGGAACTCTTTAATGAATTGGTGGTGCTCGGAATACCTTCACTCATTCCTGCCATGCCAAGCGCTTCATTAGGAATTTGCACGGTTTTGTATGAGTAATATTCATAGTCGGAGTTTTGCAGGGTTACACCCACCATACTATTAAAGAAATGCTTCTGTTTAATATTGGCCTGATAGGTCAGAATGTTTTCATTCAACCACGTTGCACGTTGAGAGTGGTAAACTTCCGCATTTACCTTATCTGATGATTTCGGATTACCATAACGAGTCTTCGAGTTGTTGAATGTTTCCCCTTTGCGGGTATCGAATGTGTAACCGCCTGAAACTTTCAACTTCAATCCTTTCATAAATTCATACTCTGCAAATCCGTTGAACTGAATATAGTTTGCATACGTCTTGCGATACTCGTTTTTCAAGGACATGATAGGATTGAAACGATAATCGTTGGTATTGTTTATCGCGTCGTCCATGATGTTATCCATCAACGAGTTTAATGGTCTGTCCGGTTCGGTCACGGGGCGATATCCCCATACACTATAGAACAGGTTATTCATACCACTGTATGAGTTCTGGGAAGGAGAACCACCAGTGGTTGTAGTGCTTGAATAGTTGGTTGTCAGATAGATTTTCAGTTTCTTCTTTTGGATGGTAGTACCCATACGGCCTTGTACACGTTTGTAGTTTGATTCCAATAAGATACCGTCCTGGTCATAATAAGATAAAGAAGCATTGTAGCGCACTCCTTCCGAACCACCGGTCAGGCTGACATTGTGGCTTTGCATCCATGCGCTGCGGAAGATTTCATCCTGCCAGTTGTATTGCGGGATATTCCTATAATCTTCCAGTCCCCATTTCTTACCGTCATAATCCATGAAGTAGGTAGTTTCCATATCTTTAGGACTACGTTCTGCTTGTAGTTTGACGAACTCGTATGCATCCATCATCGGAATCGTTTTGGTGATATGCTGAATACCGAAACTTCCGTCATATTTAATTTTAGGCTGGCCGACTGTTCCTTTCTTGGTTGTAATCATCACGACACCATTGGCACCACGGGCACCGTAGATAGCGGTAGCAGAGGCATCCTTCAAGAAATCAAGTGACTCGATATCGTTCTGATTGATGGCTGCGGCTATGGAAGGGTCTTCCACCGGGAAACCGTCAATGACATAAAGAGGAGAGTTGTCCTGAGTCAATGAGTTGTTACCACGGATGACGATGTTCATCTGTCCGCCCGGCATACCTTCGCCCGAGCTTACATTGACACCGGCAATACGTCCGCCTAATGTTTCACCAAAAGAGGCGGTCGGAGTGCTGAGCAGTTCTGACATACTGGCTTTGGCAACGGAGCCCGTCAGATCCTTCTTGCGTATCTCCTGATAGCCGACTACTACTACTTCGTCCAATGTCTTTGTGTCTTCCTTTAATGTGATAACCATTGGTTTTTGAGTGTCCACCTTCATTTCTACAGTGACATAACCAATGAAAGAAATAACCAATATCGAATTCTTATTGGGCACGTTAAAAGCAAAGTTACCATCAAGGTCAGTGATTGTTCCTTGCGAAGTACTTTTTACCTGAACACTGGCTCCCGGCACTCCTTCTCCTAAGTTATCCTTCACTGTACCTTTAACAAGTACCTGTGCAAGTACAAAAGAAACAGAAAACAGGATCAGTCCGATGGAGGAGAGCATCCTTTTTCTAGTTTGAGTGGATAAATGTTTGTTCATATATTAAAAATTAAGTGATTTTATTGAATCTACGTTTGCAAAGATAGATGGATTGAATATTCTACTATGGATAGAATTATTCAAGATTGGTGCAAAATCATACAATTTTTCTGTTCTCATAAACTATTTTTCTTTTACGGATTCTAGTAATTCAGCTAATTTTTTCACTATGTCGGGATATTGTTTTGCTACATTGGTTTTCTCCGATGGATCGGAAGATAAATCATAAAGTTGAGGCTGTTTGTCGTTGCCTAACTCCATTTTCGTCCAATACTCGATAGCGGGACCGTCGCTTGGTTCGATGTATTTCCATTGACCTTTTATGATGGCAAGTGTGTTATTGAGATTTTGTTGAACGACATACTCGCGGTTTGTATTATTTTTGCCGAGGAGTACGCTCAAATGTTCTTGACTGTCGGGAGCAGCTCCCTTGCGTAAAGGTTGGTCCAAAAGGGAGGCGAGCGATGCATACACATCTATTTGAGAGAAAAGAGCTTGTTGCTTGTTCGGCTTTACCCGGGCAGGCCAGCGGACGATAAATGGAACGCGTGTCCCCGCTTCGTAAGCGCTGTATTTCCCGCCACGGTAGATCCCCATTGGAGTATGCCCGTTGAGAAGTTCGTAAGCATGGTCTTGATAGCCGTCGTCGATAACAGGACCGTTATCGCTGGTAAAGATCAGGATGGTGTTGTCTGCGATGTGTAGGCTATCCAGCGTGTGCATGATTTCACCTATGGTCCAGTCCAGTTGCAGGATGACGTCGCCACGAGTGCCGAGTCCGCTTTTACCTGCAAAACGTGGGTGGGGGATGCGGGGTACATGTACGTCTTGCGTACCCATATATAAGAAGAAGGGTTCCTCCTGATGGGATGCAATGAAATTCTTAGCTTTATGGGTGATGATATCGGCTATGTCTTCATCTTTCCAGAGCGCGGATTTCCCTCCGGTCATCCAGCCAATACGGGGAATACCGTTGATAATTGTATTATTGTGTCCTTGGCTGGGTTTTAAGGTTACGAGCTCCGGGTTTTCTTCTCCCGTAGGCCAGTTACCTACTTTGTGGTCGTAGCTCACGGTGATAGGGTCATTGGGGTCAAGTCCTACGACATGTCCGTTTTCTACAAATACACAAGGTACCCGGTCTACAGTAGCTGGAATAATAAATTCGTAGTCAAAACCGATACTTTGTGCGTTAGGGGTAATCCGGTTGTTAAAGTCGGTTTCACCCTTCGGACCGAGTCCCAGATGCCATTTACCTACTGCAGCGGTTGTGTATCCTGCGTCTTTCAGCATATCTGCCATGGTGACGCAGGCAGTGTCGATAATGAGTTCGGAGTTGCCGGGAGCGATTCCTGTGTTTTCCTGTCTCCAGGGATACATACCTGTCAGGAGTCCGAAACGGGAAGGGGTGCTGGTGGCAGAAGTTGCATAAGCATTGGTGAATTGTACCCCTTGTCCTGCCAACCGGTCAATGTTGGGAGTGCTCACTTTTGTTGCTCCATAACAACTTAAATCACCAATGCCGAGATCATCTGCAAATATATAAATAATGTTAGGCTTTTGGCTATTCTGCCCATTGCTCTTTTGGGGTGCATGATTGCATCCTGACAGCGTGACGATGCCGGGCAATAAGGGAAGTAGACGCAAAACGTTTTTCATAATGCTGAATGTTTTAGGTAATAATGTATTGAACACAAAGATAAGCGACTGGAAGAAAAATGATTGAGTAGGAATGTACAAGTGAAGTACAAAATAGTACACTTGGGGAATTAATTCCCTTACTTCAGTATCTGGCTGATAGAGGCCTTGATTCAAGTACTGTATGATGAGTGTTGTGCCACCCTATTGTCACACTTGTGCCAACGCGGTGGCACAGGCGTGACAATAAGGTGGCACAAGTGTGACAACAAGCAGTCACAACAAAGTCATCAAAGCTTTGCCGTTTCTTCCTCATCTTCTTTTTCACTCTCCTCGCCCTTGCGGTAAGCCAGTGGACTGACGTGATAAATCTCTTTGAAACATTTACTGAAATAGCGGGAAGAGGAGAACCCGATCCGGTCAGAGATCTCCGTGATATTCAGCTCCGGATTGTTCCTTAACATGACAGCGGCTTTCTTAAGACGTATGCTCAGGATGAAATCATTCGGAGTCTGGCCTGTAACCGCTTTCAGCTTGGTGAATAAGTTCGTACGTGCCATACCCATTTCACGGGCGAAGATGTTAACGTTGAAATCTGTATTGTCCAGATGGCGTTCGATAATAGCCATTGCACGGTCGAGCATCTCTTTATCCATCGGGTTGGTAGCCAACATTTGGGCAAAAGCCTGCGGCTGTTTGCTGAACTTCTCTTGCAATAGTCGTCGGGAGTTAATCAGGTTATTGCAACGGGAAATTAGAAGATTGGTATTAAACGGCTTCGTGATATAATCATCCGCACCGATCTTCAATCCTTCGATGTTATGCTCTATAGCAGTGCGCGCAGTTAGTAATACTACCGGAATATGGCAGGTATTAAAGTCCGTCTTGATTTGTTTGCAAAGTTCCGTACCCGACATACGTGGCATCACAACATCACTTAAAATGATGCTCGGCATATCCTTCTGTATCATTTCTAGTGCTTCTACTCCGTCGGAAGCCGTACTGACCTGATAGAATGTTTCGAAAATACCGACTAGCATCTGTTTGATAGATTCATTGTCTTCCACTATCAACATTTTGGCGTCTTCGATACGTTTGTTGTCTTCTTCTTTCCATTCCGAATCAGGGATTATTTCTACTGAAGGAACAATAGTCTCTGTTTGCTGGATGGTTTCTGTGTCATCCTTCGCTATTTGTTCTTCTGTAAAGTGATTATTGCCAAATTTAAGGGTGATAATGAAACTGCTTCCTTTACCCGGCTCACTTTCCACCCGGATTGTGCCGTGATGAAGTTCTACAATACCTTTCGTCAGTGCCAAACCGATTCCGGTGCCAGCTCCGGTATTCAATGAGTTGAGATGTTCAGTCTGATAAAAGCGGTCGAATATCTTATCAATCTCGGCAGCAGCGATACCTGTACCAGTATCTTTTATTTCAATAATGGCGTGATCATCTTCCTGCGATACGTTAATTGAGATTGTATCTTCAGCTTTGGTATGTTTTACTGCGTTTGATAATAAATTGTTTATCACCTTCTGCATCTGCTTTTGGTCATACCACACTTCAATGTCATCCTTCTGTTTGTTGAACTTGAAGTTGATTTGTTTGCTACTGGCATATTCGAGGAAGAGCAGATAATTCTCATACAGGAAGTTAACCAGATTATGTCGGCTTACTTTGATCTTCATGTGACCTTGTTCCTGTTTTCGGAAATCGAGCAGTTCTGTAATCAGTTCCCGCAATTGGAGACTGTTCTTGTAGATTCCCAGCACCTTATTATATATGTTAGGCGTAAATGTCTGCACTTGCAACAATGTTTCTACTTGTCCTACAATCAGCGTTAATGGTGTGCGGAATTCGTGCGAGATGTTAGTGAAGAAACGAAGTTTCGACTGGTTCAACGCTTCAAGGTCTTCAATATGTTTCTTTTCGTATTTTAAAGATTCACGGAGTTTGATGCGCGAATTATAGTTCTGAATAAGATACCATAACAGACTGATAGTGACAATGGTATAAATCAGGTAAGCCCACCATGTCTCATACCATGAAGGGAGTACGATAATCAGCAGTCTGGCCTCTTTTATTCCTTCCCTTTGTGATTTGATGACAAGGGTATATTTACCCGGATTCAGGTTTGTATAAGTAATCAGCGTTTGTTTCCGGTAAGTATGGTTCCATTCGTCTGAAAAACCCTCCAAGCGATAGAGGATCTCGTCTCTGTTGGCAGGGATGAAGTTGGAAGTGGCATATTCCACGCTAAACATCGATTGATTTGCTTTCAGGCTAATTTCCGGAGTGTGGCAGATCGATTGTTCCAGGATGCCGCTTTCATCTCCCGGAACTACTTCTTTTCCATTGACAAACAGACGAGAAAGAATGATATTATACGATTTGGGAGTGAAATGTAACTTCTTCTCCCAGAAAGAAATCATTCCCTGAATACCGCCAAGGAATACTTCTCCGTCATGTGTCACAAATAGTGCGTTTTCATTGACCGCGGTCAGTGGGAATCCATTTTCCGTACCGTAATTATAGAATGTCTTGCTTGGATAGTCGAACTGTGAGAATCCCTGATTGGTAATTATCAGCAAGTCTCCTTTCTGTATGGATGATTCGCAAACTTCGTAGATACAGTCGCTGGATAAACCATCTTTCTGTACATCGAAGTTTTCAAAGTCATCACTTGCTTTACGGTAACGGTCGAGGCCGCTTCCGGAGGTGCAGAACCATAGATTGCCGTTACTGTCCTGCATGATGCTGTTAATATTGTTGTTGCTAAGACTGTTTGGATTGGCAGGATTGTGCGGATAATTAGTGAGTTTGCCGCTGTCGAACCGGTAAGAATAAACACCCTCCCCGGTAGCTGCAATCCACAATGTGCCGTCTTTATCAATGCAAAGACTGGCTACCATGCCAATGCCTCTTCCTTCTTTTGTCTCTTTGAGGAGTTGTTGGCAAGTACCTGTTGCAGGATTGAAAAGGCAAACTCCGTTTTGTGTAGCGACAACCAGCTTGTCCTTATAAGGTACAATGTCTCGGACGATATCCGAAGGTAGTGAGGTTGGATCTCCCACTTTCATCCGGTAGACAGTGAAACGGTTGGTACGCAGGTCGAGTTTGTTCAACCCTCCCAAGTGTGTACCTATCCACATGATTTCATTACTCCGGTCGTAATAGATTGCTTTGACATTGTTATGGGAAATACTATTTTTGCCCTCTTCGTGGCGGTACCAGCGATAGGTGTTGTTTTTCCGGTCGTACACATTCACTCCACCGCCTTCAGTACAAATCCATAAATTCCTGTCTTTATCTTCAGTCATTCTGCCGACAATCGGGCTACTTAAACCTTCTTTTTCTGTATCTCCCGTCTTGTAGCGGGTATAGATTTCATATTCCGGATTGAAATAATTGACGCCTCCGAAATAAGTGCCTAGCCAAATTGTTCCTTGTTCATTTTTGACAATGCACCAGATGGAAGAGTGGGTGAGACCGTCAGGCTTGTCACTATTGGCTGTATATAGATAGAATTTGCCTGTGTTTTTGTCGTATCGGTTCAGACCATGAAATGTTCCTATCCACAGGTTACCTGTGTTGTCTTCACAACAGCTTCTTACAAAATTGGAACAGAGGCTATCCGGATTTTTAGGATCGTGCCGGAAATTCTCGATACTTCCGTCTCTTCTTACACGGTAGAGTCCTTCTTCCCAGCTACCTATCCATAAATCTTTGGCAGAATTTTCATAAATACTGGTGATGTTACCTTTTGTAATGGGTTGGGAGATTTTTGTTTTATCTTCCGATAGACAGTAAAGTCCATTACTTGTAGTTCCCATCCACAGGTTTTTCTTTTCGTCCAGATGGAGGCAGGAGAGGGTAATGTCTTTCCCGGCGAGATGATAGTAGAGATCGAAGTTGCCCGTACTTTCATTATATACAAAGACTTCTTCTCTTTTGCCGATATATAATTTTTCATTGAAGTAAATGGCGTCTACATTCCCTTGCAGTAATGTTTTGAATTTTTGCGTAGTCAAGTCGAACTCTGCTACTCCATCAGTGCAAAGCAAGTACACTTTTCCGTTTTTGTTTCCGGTGATGCGCAGTACAGTATTGCTGAACAAGCTATTCGGATCGTTTTTATTAAGTTTGAAACTTTTGATATCGTTACCGTTATACCGGTTAAGTCCTTCACGCGTGCCGATCCATATAATTCCTCGTTCGTCAATATAAAGGCTATTAACAGAGAACTGGGAAAGCCCGTCGTCCGTGGTCAAATGGCTAAAAGTGATGTTTTGACCTTGTGTGCGGACTGCGACTACGCTTAAAAATAGCAAAAATAAAAGGATTACTTTTCTCACTAATTTGTATGTTAAGGTGTTTACATCTATGCAAATATATTGTTTTTATTCGATTTCAGTGAATCTTATTAGAAGAAAGTAACTATAAAACACCAGAAGAGAATTCTATTTAACAGAATTACTCTTCCGGTTTCTAACCTAACTAACCTCTTGTTATAGTGTTTGTGCCTGTTTCGTTTTTATCAGTTCAGATTATTACCACACTACATACTGATTGAAAAAACGAGTACTTTCAGCAATCCATGAGTCCATGTTCTCATAAGCTGCAAAGTGTCCTGATGTAGGGTAACATATCCAGCGTTTAGGTGTACGGATGTGATTGTATGCTGCAAAATTTGTATGTGGTGGTGTAATGTTGTCCTGAAGTCCGAATCCCATTAATACTGGACATTTGATCCATCCGGTTTGGATAAAATCTGTTCGGCTTCGTATCCAAAGAAGAATTGTTTCAGAGTGTCGGTGCCAGCAATGAAACAAGCTTGGTAAAACCCGGGAGTGAGATTCGTGAGAGTGACTGATGCACGACCGCGAAAGCCTCCACCGGGAGCTATCGAATCTGTTCCGAAAGAGTAGGTTATAAAGGTAGACGATACAGCATTGCCGAAATCTGTTGCAATGTCCATACGTATCATATCCGAGAAAGCTGACTGTGCAGATGTCAATTCCAGCATGAAGCGTACTGGATGTTCGTTATCGAACATCCAGTTTTGCTCAACAGGAATATTGAGATTTATGGTCTCCTGTGTATAACTTTTTATTGAGTATCTAGTCAGGAGTATAATGATGTATATCCACTTTTGCATCCTGTTATCATTGTAATTACTCTTTGATATAAAACGTAATCAGCACTCCTTTATGATCGCTTGGCCACTGATTGTTTACGGGCGGAATGATTGGATCCTTGGTTTGTTCTTCTATTCTTTGTCCGCGTACAATAGAGCCTGTTGGACCTACTATCTGGGCACTTTTTATTTGTAGATTTTTATTTGGATAATAATAAACGAAATCAATTCGTTCGCGTTCATCTGCCTCCGGTGCCCATGAGAGATTCTCTGGAATGACAGATTTATTGTCTGCAGGGAAAGTGAATCCCGGACATTTCACCGGATCGGGATGAATTACCCGGTAGGCATCTTTATATCCCCGTTGAACCAACAATTTGGAAGTTCCCCAATTGACGATACATCCGCGATGATCGAATAGATCTTTTGTATCGGCCTGCCAATCCAGATAAGAAGGCTCATTCAGATCTCCGGCAAAAAATACGAGTGCTCCTTGCTCTAGCTCTTTGGCAGCGTTGTTGATAAAAGCTTGGGCGGATTCTATACGGTCTGATTCTTCGCAGACAGCAAGTATCTTGTTTACATCAGTGATAGGAGCCAGAAGTTTATCCCAATTAACGCTACCGTCATTGTATCCCCGGGGATAGTAACAGGTGTAGTAACGATACTCTGAATGTGCCGGGTAAACGGCCACTCGTTTCCCATTGACATCCAGAATCGCTTTGAACATCCATTTGTTGATGCGTTCTGTCTCTTTGATCGGATATTTTGATATGACCGCTCTTCCGTCTATTCGTGCATCGTAATAGATGAGTCCCTTATCTTTAAGCCCTTGCATTAGTTTAGGCATCACGGGATCGTCTTGTGGACCTTTATATAATTCGCAAAATGTAGCAATGTCTGGCTGTAGGGTAGCAATCTGTTCTATCAGATATTCCGGAGCATGCTCCACCTTGGTACACTCCACCCATAAGTTGAGTTGAAGGAACTTAATCTCTGTTTTCTTTCCTGTTTCTTCTTCCGGTACAGATACTTCCGTATTGGTTTTAGAACATGCAGTGATAACAGGAAGTATGGCAATAATAATAGTTAATAACCACTTTTGCATAATCTGTATTTTTTAGATTTGATTACCAGCCCGGATTCTGACAGTTAGTTCCTGAAGCATTCTGTAACCGGATTGCTTCGTCACCCGGTATTGGATATAATAGGAATTTTTCACTATATGCTTTTCGGTTATTATCTACTACAAAACGGGAGTAACTTCCATCTGAGTTTGCCTTCATTCCGGTAATTACTTTATCTGTTTGATCTAGCATCTTCCAACGGCGTACATCAAAGAAACGGTGTTCTTCAAAAGCAAGTTCTACGCGTCTTTCGTTCCTGATTCGCAGACGAAATTGATCACAGGATAATCCGTAAGGAATGCCTGGCATACCTACTCTGGAACGTACTGCATTGACTGCGTCTACGGCATCATTGGGTACAGTTCCGGTAGTGGATGCTTCATTAGCTGCCTCTGCATAATTCAAATATAATTCAGCTAGGCGGAACTCTTTGAAGTAACCATCCAGATTGCCGGAACGTCCGGATTTATAATGCGAGAACTTACGCGTATAATAGCCGGTACAGGTGTAACGTGCGTTACTGGGATCAAGTGCACAGTTTCCTCCTGTCTTGGTTGAGAGTAGTGCACCGGTTTCCAGGTTTAGTTTGGAACCATCATAATAAATAGAAGCTTTAAGACGCGGATCACGGTTCTCATACGGTTTGGCTTGATTGTAGAGACCTTGAACAGCCGAATTCAAGTTAGGCTGCAGATGATTGGCATCTAGATAAGGGCTCTCTAAATTGAGCAGAGGATAAGATTCTGTCATGTCACCGTTCACAACTTCATAGGCATCAAGTAGCTCTTGCGACGGACACGCACCGGCATCTGTCTGGCCGTCGGTAGTTGGCAGGCCAGCATAATTCCACATATACATTTGTCCAACTTCCATAATGGTTTCTTTGTCATTAACTACCGGCAAGTCAGTGCGCGAATAGAAATACACATCATAAGGAGAATAACCAGCTGTAGCATTCGGCTGTTTCTTATAAAGTTCATAATTGTTCGCCAGACAGTCATCCAGAGACTTTTTAGTAATTTCTGCGGCTTCTGTCCAAGTGATTGTTCCGTCATTGTACAGAGGACTGGCTGCATAGAGTGATATCTGTGAACGGATGGCTGCACAGATGGCTTTTGTCATAACGTGACGGTAGTTCTCCTTATCTAAGGAACGCCATCCCCATTCTTCAACAGTGGGAATATCAATAGCAGCCTGACAATCAGCTAATATTTGGCGGGCACACTCGCCAAATGTACCTCTTTTAACCTTGGTATAATCGTAGTCGGGAGTTGTTATGATGGGAACACCTCCATAACGTTTCACCAATTGAAGATAATAGAAAGCGCGTAATGTAAGTACCTGTGCCTTGAAACTGTTACGTATATCTTCCGAGTAGACACTGGCAGTAGGGATATTGGCAAGAAAGATGTTGCAGGCACGAATCCCTTGATAATAATAATTGTAGTTTTCCGGATTTCCTTCGATGCCCTCCAGCGGATTGCTGAAGGGAGATAATTGTCCTTCATTCCATTTGCGGGTAACTCCGTTCTGTAGTTCCCAGGAATCTTTGGCTTCATCCGTACAGCCAGCTAGCATGGTATAGTTATAGTTCATTCCGTAATTCAGAATCCATCCATAACATTGATTCATATAAGTATACGTTTTACGGTTCGTGGTAAACAAATCGCTGTAATCCGTACGGCCGTCCGGATGATCTTCAATTTCAGTACATCCTATGAATGAGGATAATATGAGTAAGGAGAATACTCCTGATATGATTTTATTTATTTTCATAACTTCAGTCTTTAGAAATTCAGGTTAAGTCCTATGTTAAATGTTCTGTAAATGGGGTATACAGAGTAGGAATATTGTTCTGGGTCTAGATTATCGAACTTGAGAGGTGAGGTGGTCAACAAATTGGCTCCGCTGATATAAAATCTCATTTTCTCCAGTTTCAGCTTACTGCTCCAACGTTTAGGAAGTGTATAACCTAATACTACATTCTTCAATCTCATATAGTTATTTTTGGAATAGAAGAATTCATTCGATTGGAGACTTGAAGAGCTTCCTGTGGTCAAAGCCGGATAGCTGATTTTTTCATTTGCCGCATAGCGATCTGCTGTCCAGGCATTACGGTGCAGGTCTGTGTACACTCCTTGGTAAGCATTATCGAAGATACCGCATCCACTGTAATAGGCTGCTGTACCTGATACACCTTGTAACTGAACATACAAGTCAAAGTTTTTGTATTCCAGTTGAATAGAACCACCATAAGAAAGTGTAGGTAGTGTCTGGGCTTTGTCCATCGGTGCCTGGTCACGCTCATCTATATTTCCGTCGTTATTTAAGTCTTTGTAAATGAAATCACCTGGGCGCGGAGAAGCACCAGAGAATCGCAGACCGCTTTTATCTATTTCCTCCTGGCTATTATAGTAGCCGTTTCCGTTGGAATAGTCAATCAGATATCCGAACTGTTGTCCTGCAGAATAGCCGGTTTTACGATATGGATAGTAATATCCGCTGGCGGTACGGTTCAACTCTTTTATGTCAGTTACTTCATTTTTATTGTATCCCATATTCCCTCTGATAGTCATTCTTAATCCACATTTCAGATTCTTGATATAAGATAGTTCAAGATCAAATCCTTTGTTGTTCATCTTACCCAGATTTTCAAATGGCAGATTTTCACTGGCGATACCTTGTGCAGAAGATACACTGTTATTTTGGATAGCCATTTGGGTCTGTTTCACGTTCCAATAATCAAATGTGATACCTAGTGAGTTGAATAAGGTAACATCTATTCCGTAATTTTGCTGGAAAGATTCTTCATAATGGATATACGGATTACCTTGCATACCTTCTACAGTATGAAAGCCATAGTAGTTGCTTAGTAAGTAACCTGCATCTTTATAACGTACATCTGTAGCATACAGGAAACGGGTGTCAGATATCTGGTCATTGCCCAGCCAGCCGGCAGATGCGCGTATTTTGAGGAAGGACAACCAATCTGTGTCTTTCAGGAAACTTTCGTTGGATACCACCCAAGCGGCAGATACTGTCGGGAAGAATTTAAAACGGTTACCCGGTTTGAACTGTTCTGTGCCATCATAGGTAAAGTCTCCCTGTATATAGTACCGTGAATCATAGCCGTATTTCACATGTCCCATCAATGACAAACGATCGTATGGGAGATCACCGTTTTTCATCATATTCTCATTGAAATAGCTGACAAATGCATCTACTTCATGTTTGCCTCCAAAAATACGATTATAGTTGATGAACCCTTGGAAGTTGATAAAGTAGCGCATATTAGCGGTCTTACTTAAACTTAGAGGAAGAGTGGTGTGAGTACCGAAAAGTCCGCTGCCATTGGCTGCATAACGTGCGTAGTCAGTAGAACCATAGATTGTTCCGTCATAGTTTGCTTCATAACCTACTATTCCTTTTACGCTCAATCCTTTAGTCAGGAATCCCAGATCCAGATTCATTCCATAAGCGACGTTCAGGTTGATACCTGTTTGATGGCTATATCCGGAGCGGTTGATAAGTCCGTAAGTAGGATATTCATTGTATTCTGCAGTAATCACTTTTCCGTCTTCGGTGATAGGTCCAGGTACGGTGGGGGCCATCTGATAGATCGAATTCATGATATCTCCTGTCCCGTTGTATCCTTGATTTATCCGGTCGATAGTGACATTTGTGTTAAGGAAACAGTTTAGATAACGATGCAGAGTGACGTCCACATTAGCTAAAATGTTGAAGCGATGCAATTTGAGTGCAGGATTATAATTATCATTCTTCTCTGCATCAATCAGGCTGTTTTGGTGAAGATAACCGGCATTAACAAGGTATTTAACCCGGTTGTTACCTCCGCTGATATTTACGTTGTAACGTTGCATACTGGCTGCATCATTCATGAAAGTGTCATACCAGTCGTGTCCCGGCATAGTTCCATCTGTAAACCCGGCTATTTCATATAAAGAATAGAGTGGAGTGCCACCGTCATTGAGTAAGGCTTGGTTACGCATTTGTGCGTATTCACCGGTACTTACTATTTTAGGACGCTGGGTAGCCTGTTGTATGGAGAAGTCCATGTTCACATTTACTTTAGTACGTCCTATTTCGCCTCTTTTTGTAGTAATAAGAATTACTCCGGAAGAAGCTCGCGGACCATATAATGCTTTAGCTGCGGCATCTTTCAGAATACTGACAGATTCTACAGTGTTGGCATCGAGTGTATTCATATCGAATAATGGAGCCGGAATTCCATCGAGTACAACCAAGGGTGAATTACCGTTTATGGAATTCAGACCACGTATATACATCGTTGTTGCATCATCGGCTGGTGTGCTGGTGGATTGGATAGAAGTCAATCCTGTCAAGCGTCCGGTCAGCGTAGCTGAAAATCCGCTATTAGGTGTTTTAACTAACTCTTCTCCCTGAACGGTAGAGATTGCTCCTGTATAACCTCCTTTTCTCTCTTTCTGCAGCATGGCTACTTCGAGAGATGTATCCTGACCGGCGATGTCTGATATCAGACGAAATTCTATCGGTTTATTCAGAGTGAATTTCATTGTTTGGTTCCGATATCCCGGAATCTTACAAATGACCATACTGGCTCCCGACGGAATCTCCATGATGAATTTTCCGTCTTTATCACTGCTTGTGGTGTATTCGGGATTGTCCGGGACAGAAATGATTGCGCCGTCTAAAGGTTCGTTGCTCTCATTCCGCACCACACCGGATATAACTTCTTGCACTTGTGCCCGGCATACTTCATTGCCTGTGAACAGGCATACGATGCACAAAAGTGTGATTATTCTGTTTTTCATATACATTCTGTTTTATGATTACCATCCTGCATTTTGCCACGTCTGTCCTGTCGTGCCTTCCAATACGGCTGCTTCATTGGCAGGGATAGGATATACGTGCCATTTCTTTTCATAACTCATTTTGCTCGGTTTGCTGCCGTCTGTTCCTAGATTGATTCTTTCATAAGAGAATGAGTTTCCATTTTTGGTGATTCTCATACCTGTGGTAAACTTCTCATTTTCCATATTCTCATTGGCGGGTGTCCAACGGCGGATATCGAAATATCTGTCTTCTTCACAAGCCAGCTCTATCTGGCGTTCGTGGCGTACCAATAAACGAGCTTCGTTCTTGTCGTTTGTCGACAGATCAACCGAAGGATCAAAACCTGCGCGATGACGGATTTCATTGATCCATTCCAGGCCTTCGGTAAGGTGTCCGCTTTCAATAGCGGCTTCGGCGGCATTCAGATAAATTTTGCCTAATCGGTAAAAACGGAAACGGCCATCATATCCAGCCACTCCGGCTGCCTTACAGTTACCGTTTACCATTCTTTTTCTCCAATAATAACCGGTACGTGTGTTCGTATTTCCACTTGTACGGATTTCGCTATTTCCTCCCACGTACGTTTCTACTACTGCCGGTTCCTTTCCTAACAGCACAGGACTGTTATTATAAAAAATTGTAGCCTGGAAACGAGGATCACGTCCCTTATAAGGGTTGGCTGGGTCATAACCGCTATTAGGGTTATAATTAGGTGACAGATGCTTCTCATCGTTATAAGGTTTCGATAAATCCAGTACAGGCTTTCCTGTTGCTAGCATATCATAGGCGTCTACTAATTCTTGGGAAGGAACAATAGTTAATTGAGCGTTTCCCAATACCGGAGCTCCGATAACGTCATACAAAGGATTGGTGTATGGGTCGGGCCAATAGCCTTCGGTACTTTGCCAGATTGTTTCTTTATCACTGGGATCTGTTCCGATATAGTTATTGAGCGTAAAGTACTCCATATAAGCATTGTTATAGTACTTTTCAGTATCCGCACATTTAGTATACAATTCATATCCATTGGCTTTCAGCTGTTCCAGACAGTCTTTGTTGATTGTGTAAGCCCATTCCCAAAGATCTTTGCCGCCATTGTTGTAAGTGCTGGCTGCGAATAGAGATGCTTCGGAACGGATAGCCATTGCGATACCTTTGGTCATTCTGATCTTCTCGTTGAGTGTTGTCAGTCGCCAAGGGAGGTTGCTGGATTGCAAAGCTATTTCGCAATCATCTACAATGAATCGGGCACAGTCTTCGAAAGTAGGACGTGATAGAGTTGAATAATCATAGTCTAACCCGTATGGCTCTTTCTCAATAGGCACAGGACCATACCATTTCAGTAACTCCATATAGAAATAAGCACGGAGTACATGAGCCTCTGCTACCCAACGGTCACGGTCGCTTTCGCTTGGTATGGCGGCGGTGGCTGCCCGTTGGAGGAATGTGTTGATAATACGGATTTGCCCCCAGTATAACTGCCAGTATCCTCCTTCTGAGTAGGTGTCACCCATATCTCTGCGAACGTCGAGATAGAAGTCGGTGGTGGTACAGTTGCCGGATGCGGCATGTGCAAAGCCGGCACCGGAACCATCCGTGCAATCCCACGCTTCATCACTAAGTGCTACAGGATAGTTGCTCCAGAAATGATATCGTAAACTCTTTTTGGGCAGATAGTCAAAGCAAGTACTGAAATAAGCTTTAGTCAGATCGGGATCCTGGAATACTTCGTTCAGTGATAATCTTCCGTCGGGAGCTACATCCAACGCTTCATTACAAGAACTGAATGTGAGCAGGGAAGCAAATATGCATATATAAATAAATCTTTTTTTCATATCGGTTTTGTTTTAGCCGTTAAAATGTAATATTCAAACCTACATTGTACGTACGCATTGTTGGATAGGCTGCCGGACTGTTTTGTTCGGGATCGAAGCTGTCAGTCTTGAGGTGAGTCCATGTATACAAGTTATTACCGCTTAAATAGAAACGTACATTGGAAGCACCGATTTTCTTGCTGATACTTTCCGGTAATGTATATCCTACTTCTGCATTTTTTAGACGTATATACGAGGCATCCATGATAAAGAAGTCGTTGGGCTGCAAGCTCGGACCACCACTGCTGGACAGACGAGGATACGTAATCTTTTCGTGATTATTATAGCGCTCTTCGCTCCAACGTTTCATGTGCATCTTGTAAAAGTTGCCGCTACTTTCATAAATACCAGCTCCTGAATAAGTTTTGCTGTATTGGCCTACTCCCTGCAACATGATAGAAACATCGAATCCTTTCCAGTTGGCAGATAAAGAGAAACCGTAGTTGATGCGGGGCAATAGGGAGGAATAGCCAATGGGAGCTTTGTCGCGGTCATTGATGACACCGTCTCCGTTGAGATCTTTATAAATAAAGTCTCCGGGTTCCGGTGTTCCTACACCTTCATAAGTCAGTCCGCTCTTGGCAATACTCTCGTCGCTATAGAAGAATCCTGTGCCGTCACGCCCTTTTTCAGGATCATAGCTGTGGTCGATGATATATCCCCAGTTTTGTCCTAATGAGAAGCCGGTGGTGCGGGTGCGATAAGCATAATCCTTACCTAATAGTGGCTCGTCATATTCCAATACTTTGTTTTTGGCATAACTGAAGTTTGCATTAGCAGAAACAGATAGCCCGTTTTTGAATTGTTTCTGATATCCGAGGACCATTTCGAATCCCTGATTCTTTACTTCACCATCGTTCATCAGTGGAAGAGCGGATGAGGGAAGACCTTGAATCATAGGAGTAGTCTGCGGGATAATCAGAATATTTTTTCTTTTTTCAACAAAGTAGTCAAATGAGAAGGAAAGATCATGATACAAGGATATGTCTATACCATAATTCTGTTTTTCAGCTGTTTCCCATGTGATGCTTTTGTTTCCTATGTAGTTTTCGGCTATCTTGTAACCTTGTCCCCAACCGGAACCATTGGAAGCATATCCCAGGCTTGGGGATAACCAATGATCTCCTTTACTGTCGGTGACTACGGAATATTGACTGATATTATCCAGATAAAGGAAACGGGCTGAACCGAAGGCGTCGTTACCAACTTTTCCCCAAGAAGCTCTTAACTTCAGATTGGTCAAAACCGGATTATCCTGAAGGAAGCCCTCATTAGTAATCAGCCAACCGAAAGAGGCAGCCGGGAAGAGACCAAATCGTTTGTCCGGTGAAAATTGTTCAGAGCCGTTATAACCTACGTTGACCTCCGCAAAATAACGTCTGTCATAGTCATAAGTTGCACGTCCGGCAATACCGATGACGTTGTAAGGAAGCAGTAGGTCACCGGATGTTTCTTTGGATTCTTTGATGTCCCGTTGAGCTAGAAACATAGCAGTGACATTATGCTTTCCGGCGAAGGTCTGGTTATAGTTGATTTGTCCCTGTAAGTTCATAACCCAATAAGATTCGGAAGACTTTGTGAGTTCAATCGGGCCGTCTTCGTCCTCCAGGCTAGGATGGCGATTGATAAACAAATGCTCTCCTGAAGCTAATGTCTGATACGTATACCAGGTATAGGAACGTTTTCCGATTGTTTTCCCAAATCCTTTGGAGTCGAAAGATACCTGGCCTTTGACAGAGAGCCCTTTAGTGATAAATCCCAAATCTATTTCTACTCCTCCGATAACATTGATTCCCGATCTGGTTTCCAGTTGATAGCCCGAACGGTTGATTAGCGGATATGCACTCAATGAATTGTTCGCGGGATCTTCTACGGATAATCCGGCACCAATAGGGAAAGTACGTATAGCATCAGTAGCGTATGCACCTTCCGGGGTGAGATACATGGAAGTAGGGCGTGAGGTCAAAGCGCTGTTGAATACACTTGACATACTTGCGGAAGTTCCGTTGATCCGTTCCAGATAAGAGGAAGCGTTTAAGTTAATCTTTACCGACTTATTGACTTTGTAGTCGATATTTGAGCGGAAGTTGTAGCGGTCTAATGAAGACTGGGCATTGTATCCCAACTTGGATTTAGGTTCTACGTTGAACATACCTCCCTGATGCAGATAGCCTGCACTTACAAAGTATTGAAGTTTGTCCGAACCTCCCGAAACGTTCATGTTGGCTCTGGTCATGGGAGCATAATCTCTGAACAAGATATCTTGCCAGTTATTATTCGGATAAAAATCCGGGTCTACAGGATTACCTGTTTTCCATGAGTCGAACTTATCAATGTCCGGCCCGAGGAATTCAGCGGAATTTCCGTCGTTCACGAGTGCTTCATTGCGAAGTCTGACCCAGTCCCATGAATCCAGACGTTCGGGCTTGAAAGCGATTTCCTGCATGCTGAATTCTACATTGGCACTGATACGGGCAGTTCCTTTTTCACCTCTACGAGTGGTAATCATTATCACTCCGTTGGCACCACGTACTCCGAATACTGCTGTTGCGGAAGCATCTTTCAATACGGAGATATTAGCAATCTCGTTCGGGTCGATAGATCGCATATCGTCTACAGCTACTCCATCTACCATAATTAATGGGTTTGTTCCGTTTGTAGTGGCAGCACCACGCAGGAACATGGTGACTTCGTCACGTCCCGGTTCACCGGAGGTCTGGATAGTTGTCAATCCTGGGAGTTTTCCGGATAAAGCGGAACTTAGGTTGGGCGATGAGGATTTCATCAAATCTTTTCGATCAATGGAAGCTACGGAACCGATGACAGAAACCTTTTTCTGGGTACCGTAAGCTACCACTACAACTTCCTCCAGGTTCGCTACGTCCGGATGCATGATGATACGCATGTCTTTTTTAGCAGGAATGTCCTGCTTTTGATAACCTACATAACTGATTTCCAGTATAGCGTTGGGGGCAACCGATAAAGAGAAACGACCGTCTATGTCTGTAATAGTACCATTCGTTGCTGCTCCTTTTTCTATGACGGAAGCTCCGATCAAGCTTTCACCGGACTCGTCTACGACGACTCCAGAGGCTGTTATTTTAGACTGTTGCTGTGTCAGGGTAGCATCTCCGATATCCGATGCATTTCCTGTAACGGGAATACAGATTCCCAACCCAAGCAACAGGCACATTTTGTATAGCCAATAACTTTTTTTCATAACTATAACGTTTAAGATTGTTTTCTGTCTAATTAAATGAACTCAACATTTTATCCTTGTCGTATCCTATGTATTCATAGCGTTCTATCCGGACACCTTGATTCTTTGCGGTAATACATGGGCTTGTGCCATTCCATGGGCTATCCATCCACCATTCTTCTACTAGTAGCTTCCTTTGAGTTGAAGAGCTGTCGGTAAATGAGAACTGAACTTTTGAGGCATCTACAGCTCCACCGGAGTAACCTAGTACGGAATAAGTACCTGCCAGATTACGTAGATCAACATAAGTGAGCGGACAACCGGATGCATTTAGTGATGTGATGGATTTGCACCGATTTATATCCAGATATGCTAATCCCGGATTGTTGCTCACATCTATAGAGGTTATCATATACTGATCGCCAGAAATGAATTTGGTTAATCCTGCATTCTTGGCACTGAAAGTCTGAATTCCTTTCTCATCTACCGGACCTGCTGTGTAGCTGGTACTGATTGCGTATTTACTAAGATCGATTTCTCCCAGATTATTTCCATCCAGAATGAGGTTTTTGTATCCGCAGAAGTATTGTAGTCCTTCCAGATTAGTGATTCCCTTATTGCTAAGATCAAGGGTCGTGTTATTCTTGAAGTATTCAGTATTCAGAGCAGCCACTGTCAGAACTTTATCTCCATCGAATACATCCGGAACCAATGCTTTGAGTGCGTTTCGCAGATTGATATCAGGAATTTCTCCGTACTTTTTCATTGTCTTCTGATATTTTCCGTAACTGTAATAATAGTTGTTGTTTCCATCGGGATAGTCGTGCATCCAGTCGTACCCTTCCACTGTCACTCCATTATTGATGGCATCTACGATAGAACCGCTATTGCTGTAGTATGAGTCCATCCACCAGGATTCCATTTTCAGGAGTCGTTCTTTACTTGCGTCATCGCTGAAAGTAAATTTGAAGTCTGTGCTGTTGTAGTTCAGACATCCGCCATAGATACTGTGGTAATTGCGTACATCCAGATATACCAGTTTACAGTTTAGAGCAGAGAACTTCTCAATGTTATAACAATAATACAGGTCGACAGATTCTAGTTTGGTACTTCCATCTATGTTGAGAGATACCAATGTCGTGTTCGGCTGTTCCGAAGTGGCTAGTTCCAGTTTGGTCAGACCAGTGTTTTGTGCAGTCAGTTCAGACAGTCTGGATAGTACTTCTGCAGGAATTTCACTGATATCATTATTGTTGCAGATCAGTTTCCGAATGTTGCTGAAATATTCGAGTCCCTCCAGAGAAGTGATATTTTTATCGCTGATATTTAATGTGCCATCAGTGAAAGTGACATATTTAGCACTGGAAGATATCTTTTCTCCTTTAAATATATCAGGGAAAAGAGCAGACAAGGCATTACGCAGGTTTTCGTCGGGCATAACTCCAACAGTACTGTTGATGACGCCTAATGTTCGCATTTTGCTACCGCGTACCAATACAAGTCCATAAGAATCTTTGGTGGCCGTAGAGGGGTAAAGTACCGTGATATGATCGGATGCTACTTCTCTGGTTTCCATGTAGATGGGCTGTTCAGTACCTCCTGAAAGGGGAGAAAGAGCCAGTACATCACAGTCGATAAAGCCATTTCCCTGAATGGTAATCTCTGCGCCCAGGGATTCTTCCGAAATATCCGGAAGCACTACATTGGTTACTCCTAGGTCTGTGCCTAACTTTTCGTCTTCACATCCCAAAAGGAATACCATTCCAAGCATTAATAAAATGTAGAAATGTGTTTTCATAAATACTATTTGTTTAATGAATAAATAGAGTACATAGTTATTCTTGTTTTAAGACGATCACAGAATGAGCCGGAAGTAAACATAGAATTTTATCGTTCACTTTGAGAGGATGGGCGTCCGGAGCCAACATTTGGTCTGTGGTAGGTAAACCGTCTTTGATATAACGGTAAACCTGATAATTCCCTTTGGTTTGCGTATGTTGGTTGATGAGGCTTATTGCTTTCTCCTGGTCCATTCCATTGGCGAAAACATATACCCATTTGCCATTTGTGTTTCGAACAGCAGTTCCTGCATACCATTCTTCCGGTGTTGCTATCGGATAGATTTCAGCTCCTGGGCGTATGAAACGTGTCAACAGAGAATAGGCATAGTACTGTGGGCGTACCTCGTAATCACTTTTGATATCGTTGTAGTATGGTTCCGAAGCGTATGTTTTCTTTACATACTTCCATAAACCCAGTTGCTGCATTGCTCCGTAGTCTGCATCCTTACCATAGTATTGGTCTATCAGGCTCCAATAGCTAACACCGCTTGCTCCTGCATTGAGTAGATTGATGGCTATGCGTGTCATGAGTACTCCTCGTTCATACAAGTCGATATCTTTTTGTCTGGTGGCACCTACGCATTGATTACCTCCGAATTCACCGATGAAATGGGCTTTTCCAACTGAAGAGGCCAATTGAGAGTTTTGTTTTTCCCAATCCAGAATTGTGGAGTTCGGAGTTTCGTAGCCGAAGATATAGGTGTGGGAGTTGAATACGTCAGCAACGTTCGCCAGTCCTTTCGTGCAGGCTGCCAGATATTTATGCGTTCCTGTACCTCCGTCTGAATTGTCAGAAAGGCTGAAATGTACTTTATTTCGTATTCCATCCTCTTTGAAACGTCTGTCGAGTACTTTACACATTTCAATATAGTCGGCGGTGGGAGCAGCTTTACCTTTGATGATATATGACCAATCTGGTTCGTTGATCGGAGTAATCTCTTTGACGCACGTGTATTTTTTGTTGTTGAGCAGGTGTTGTACAAGTGCGGAAAAGTTCTCGCTCCATTCTTCATAGTTAGTCGGGGCTACTACCCAGTTACCATAATTCCCTTCGGCCAGGAAATGTCCCGGAGGGGCTCCCCAAAGTACAAGGGTGACTTCCATTTTCTGTTCTTGTGCCATATCCAATACTTTGTAGAGTGATTGCATTTCTACAGAGTTGAAAGTGAAATTATGCCAGTCGATTTTGGATGCATCCGGATTGTCATTCTTTGGCTCATACCATTGTGGCATCACCATCACCCGTAAGCTTTGCAGTCCCATTTCTTTGACACGTTTCACAACGATGCGCTCCCAGTCTTCAGCTTTAGCTCCATCATTGCGGGTCACATTTTGTGAGAGAAAGTGGGGATCTAGTTCTGCACCTATAGCACGAAGCTTTACACCGGTTTTCTTTCCTACAGAAAGTTTCTGTATGGCAGTTGTTGAACTTTGGTATTTGATTATCAGACTACTTTGCGGGTTATCCAGTGTCAGCGTGAAGCCGTTAGCCAGTTCTTTACCGGTTTTCTTTATAGCTTCTCCTGTATCTTTATTGGTGAGTATATAAGTGTGGTCAGGGTGTAGCCCTGATAAATTGACAGTATAGCTCTTGTCCGGATTGTCTTTGCGGCGGAAAGCTACGATGTATCCGCTGTCATCCGACGGACGATAAAGTTGGTATGCTAGCCAGATATTTTCCGAAGTAATGTTGTTTGTTCCACTCAACGGATAGTAATCTTCATAGAAATAGGGGCGGAGTTCTTTGAACTCTGCCTGGCGGTCGCGCATATCATAGATGGATTGTCCAGCTTCGGTTATTTTCCAGTTGTAGATAATAGAGGTCCCGAGGCTGGAACGGAAAGTGAATTTATCGGCACTCACAGTTCCTGTACCATGCAGGGGAAGGTATAAGTTCAATCCGTAAGTATGGCATTGATAGCCGATTGGTTCTCCATAACTGTAGTCTGTTCTCCACATCGGTGCACTGCGTGAGATACTTTCGAGGTCAATACGGCGTCCGCCACTGGCACAATTATCAACCAGCAAGCCCGGAAAGCGGTTCAGCAGATATTCCCAGAAAGAATAAAGTCCTTCAATGTATCGGATTTCGCAGATACCTTGTCTGCCAGGTTCATCATTGGCAGCCCAGAAACCTTCCGGCTCTATATTGAAATCCTGGCGGTAGTAGTCTATGCCATTTTCTTCGAGGAAGTCTCCGATATATTTACTCATCCATCGACATGCCTCCGGATTTCCGAGATTGAATAGATAAGAGTCGTGCTCACCATCTCTTGTCCAGTCTTCCTGTTTGGCTTTTCCTCTGGCATCCAACATCCATTGAGGGTGTTGCAGTGCCCAAGCTGAGCCTTTCATAACACGCTCCGGTTCAAACCATACCATGAACTTGGAACCAACTCTATGCACTTCGTCGGCGATGGGGCGTAATCCTTCGGGGAAACGAATAGAGTCGACGGTCCAGTTTCCTACGGTGTTCGCCCAATTCTTATGATTGGCTACATCTGCAGAGTGATTGTACCATCCGGCATCCAGCCAGAATACTTCGGGTACTAATTTGAATTGTTCATACCGTTTCACCATAGCAATGGCATAATCTGTAGTCAGGCAGGTATATTCATTACAGGGAGTAGGATCACCGTAGTTGAAACTGGTCGATATTGGATATACGGTCGGTTTACCACCTACTTTCCAAGTGTGGTGGGCTTGCACGAAACGGCGGAACTGGTTGTGTCCTTTCATCCGGTCGGAACCCTTCCAGAATGACAGGCATACACTGGAAGTGCGGATGCTCTCTTCCGGATACAGATAGGTTTTCAAACGTTCAATTCCGGAGGTAAGCGCTACGCTTTGCTGGTCTGCACAGCGCACATCGGCAAACCAGGTTCCTGTCCATCCGATGGCTACGATAACTCCTTGATTAGCCGGAGATTCAATATTGAAGAATGGCATACGTATTTGTGAAGAGCGTCCACCTTCCGGTCTCATATAAAGATTATCACCCGGAGACAAGATTGTAAGTTGCTGGCTGAAATCTGATTTGGATGCATGGCTGCCTTCGGAATGATGAAGGTTGAATGCTCCCGGATGCTGGTAGCGGAATGTGATATCAGACACTTTTACGTTGGCAATCTCCGGCGTATTTTTCTTTCCCTGGTTGGTGAAACGGAGTACCCATTCCACCGTATTGAAGTCGGTAAAGCCTTTTACTTCACATTCTACTTTTAATCCTCCGGATGGTTCACGATAAGTATAAAGGTATTTCAGAACCTTGGGATCGTCACTTTTCTGACGCGTAGCCGTATAAGACCAGCTTTTGATAAATTCCTGTGAAGGTTTACCTCCATATTCGAAAGAGAAAGGAGGGACCACACCGCGGGCAAAGTGGGTGGTTATCCATTGGCTGGTGTTTACCGGGCGGTCGCTCATGCGGGCTACCGTCTGTCCTGTTCCATTATGAGGGAACAGAAGCAGAATGAATAGATAATATAGTATTCTTTTTTTCATTCTTTATTCGGTTTTTCGTTGGTAACTTTATATTTTAGTAATAAGGAACTATGTGGCTTTTCGAGGATCAGTGGCAACTGACTGGTCAGTTCTTTTCCCTGATAGATTTTGCTCTGTCGGCTATCCATGTCTGTCACTGTATAGTATTTTTCCGGATCCACTCCTGAAAGTCTGACGGTGATTTTTTTGTCTTTGGAGGCGGTTCTGCGGAAAGCAACGATAATACCACTGTCGTCCGACGGACGATGCATTTGATAGGCTAGCCAGATATTATCCCGCGTCATGTCTTCTGTACCCGTCAGTGGGTAATAATCTTCGTAATAGTAAGGTCTGATTTCGTGGAATTCTTTCAGACAACGTTGCATTTCGTAAACGGAGGCATTTTTATCGGTTATTTTCCAGTTATAAATCAAAGCTGTGCTGACGCTTGAGCGGAAAGAATACGGATCGGTCTGTAAACTACCTGTTCCATGTAAAGGTAGGAAGAAATTCAGGCCATACGTGTGACATTGGTAGCCGTCCGGATCGTCGTAATGATAATAATCACTCCTCCATAGTGGTGCGCTTCGGCCGATTGTTTCCCAGTCAATACGTCGTCCCCCACTGGCACAGTTGTCTATGAGCAGGTTCGGGAATCGGCTCAGCAGATAATCCCAGAAGTAGTATAGTCCTTCGATGTGTCGTATCTCTTTCATTCCTGTACGTCCGGGCTCATCGTTGGCTGCCCAGTAGATATCCGGCTGCATATTGAAATCCTGACGGTAATAGTCTATGCTGTTTTCTTCGAGCATATCGCCTATATATTTACTCATCCAGTGGCAGGCTTCCGGATTTCCCAGATCGAACAGTAGGTAGGTGTCATTGTTGTGTTCGGGAATGTCGAGCATCCAGTCGGGGTGTTCTACTGCCCATTGGGTACCACGGATGACACGCTCGGGTTCGAACCAGACCATGAATTTAGCTCCTACTTTGTGTATTTCGTCGGCTACAGGACGAAGTCCTTTGGGGAAGCGCAATGTATCTACAGTCCAGTTACCGGCTGTGTTGGCCCAGGTCTTGCCATGTTCGAAGTCTGCAGCATCGGTGTTCCATCCGGCATCCAGCCAGAATACTTCGGGCTTCAATCCGAACTGTATGTAACGTTTCACCATGGCAATGGCATAATCGGCTGTCAGGCATGAGTATTCCGTACAAGGTGCGGGGTCCCGATAGTTGAATCCGCTGGAAAGAGGATATTCGGCAAATTTTCCGTTGATTTTCCGTGACTTGTGTGCCAGGACAAAACGGCGGAATTTATTGTGTCCTGCCATCCGGTCGATATTTTCCCAAAACATCAGACTGATACTTGGGGTACGAATTGTTTCCTGTGGACGTAAGTATAATTTCATGGTTTTCATTCCCGAAGCCATGGATATTGTACGATTATCTTGTGCGCATACATCTGCATACCAGGTGCCCGACCAGCCTACTCCTAATATGACTCCCTGTCCGGCAGGTGATTCAATGTTGAAGAAAGGAAGATAGTCCCCTTCTGAAGAGCGTCCTCCTTGTGGAGACATCTGTTTGGTTTCACCCGTTGCCAGAGTAACCGAACGTGGATGGAAATCATATTTGGAGATATGGTTTCCGTCTGCATAGTGTAACTTGAATTCTCCTTTAGAAGCGTATTGCATGGCAAGGTCCACTACTTTCACTTGTTCCAGAGTGGGAGAGTTGCTCGTACCTTTGTTGGTGAAGTTCAATACCCATTCGGCAGCCTGATAACTGGGATAGCCTTTTACGGTACATTCTACTTTCAGTCCGTTGGTAGGATTGTAGTAGGTAAAGAGATACTTTATCACATCCGCTTCTTCGGATTCTATCTTTTGCTGGGAATAGTCCCATTGGCGGATAAATTCTGCGGAAGGTTTCCCGTCACATATAAACGAGAACGGAGGTGTTTTTCCTTTAGCGAATTGTTTCTGAATCCATTTTTCGATTTCAGGAATGTGTTTGGAGATTTTAGCCGTCGTCTGACCCACGGCTATGATGCTCCACACACTCATAATCAGTAATGAGAACAGGAATTTCGATTCGATTTTCTTGAAATGTTTCATTAGAATATAGGTTTATGTGGTTTTTATTTTTCTCATTATTCCGATCAGATAGCACCATACAATGGCAAGTACTATAATTGCAGATAACTGACTGTGGAATGAATCAGTAATTACTCCTAAAATAGGCGGGAGGACGGCACCGCCAGATACACCGACGATAAGAAGTGCAGATACTTCGTTCGCTTTCTCGGGAACACGTTTCAAAGACAGAGAGAAGATGATGGAAAACAGATTGGCATATCCTATCCCGAAAACTGCTACACATCCGAGGATAAACCAGAGATTAGTGCTAATGGTCATCAGTATCAATCCTGCGAGAGCTATCCAGACGCTATAAATATAGAATTTACTTTCTGAATATTTCATCAGTAGGATACCACCCAAAAAGGCTCCTACAGTGCGGGCGAAGAAATACATACTATTTCCCATTCCTGCATCTGTCAGTGGTAGATCACAACGTTCCATCAAGAATTTAGGGAAAGTCATATTGATACCTACGTCTACACCTACCAGCACGAGAATACCGATAAAGAAAGCAAGAATGTATTTGTCTTTGAATAATTCAAGAGTGACTTTGAAAGAAATGTTCTTTCGTTCCTGTTGTTTTTCTTGTATAGGGGTAAGCCATAGCCATATCAAAGCGAGCAGTGACAGTCCGGCATAAATGGGGAATATCATTTTCCATCCGAAAAAACTACCAGTCACCCAAGCTGCTAGGATAGGACCCAGGAATGAACTGACTGCTTTGACAAATTGTCCCAGAGTTAATGTACCTGTCAACTTATCGTTTGCAACGACATCCGTTACTAATGGATTGAGTGAAACTTGCAATAGAGTGTTACCGATACCTATCAAGGCAAATGCAATTAATATGGCGGTAAAGTCGTATGCAACGAGTGGAAGGCACATGGCTAATACATGGAATGCGAAGCTAAGTAGTACGGTTTTCTTGCGTCCGATGCGATTCATTAACATTCCGGTGGGAATAGAAAGCACCAGGAACCACAAGAAACAGGATAGAGAGATGAGATTAACCATCGTATCGGTGAGATGGTTGAAATCATTCTTCACATAGCTCGTGGTTATTCCGACAATGTCAACAAATCCCATAACGAAGAATCCGAACATGACGGAGAGCATTTTTACTATGGATATTTCTTTTTTCATTCGTGTACTTTTGATGATAAATTACTTGGTTGGTGGACATATATATCCAGCACGGTGGATATATATGGCTAGCATGGTGAATATATATGTCCAATACGGTGTATATATATCCCCACTAAATGGGGTATATATACTTCTATTTTTGTACTAATACCCTGATTGACGAACGAGATAATTTAAGTTTTAGGTTATTCTCTTGCGTGTTGACCGTTTCTGTTGATTCTATCAGATTATCACCTTCCGGTAGGCGTCCTTCCATATATTTGTAGACATTGTATTCTCCATTGGCACCTTCTTTATCATTTTCCAACTGTATCATCTTGTCTTTGTCTGTAGCGTTGGAAAGTACATACGTCCATTTTCCCTCTGTGTTGAGAAAAGCACTTCCGGCTATCAACTCGTCGCCGAGATCCAATGGATATACTTCGTCGCCCTGGCGGACAAAACGTGTCAACAGACTATATGCATAGTATTGAGGACGTACCTCGTAGTCTTCCTTGATTTTGGAATATACATCTGGGTCTTCGGTATAAGCGGATTTTAGATATTTCCATAAACCGAGTTGCTGCATTTCCGAATAGGAGGCATTGCGGTTATAATATTGATCGATCAGACTCCAGTAGCTTACTCCGCAAGCACCGGCATTCAGATAGTTCAGAGCAACGCGGATTAGCTGTACCCCTCGCGTATACGTGTCTATACCATATTGACGGGCACTTCCGTATCCAGGAAAACCGAATTCTCCAACAAAATGTCTTTTACCTCCTGCAGAAGCTATATTTTTACGTTCCCAATTTACGAGAGTCGAATTAGGGGTGTTGTAGTCAAACTTGTATACATGAGAGTTATACAGGTCGGCTTCATCGTTTGTGAAAGCGGAAACACAGGCAGCGATATATCCGGGTGTACCGTCTGTATTGTCAGAAAGGTTGAAGTGTACCTTACTGCGTATTCCATCTGCTTTAAACTTGGCATCCAGTGCTTTCACCATGGGGGCGTAGGTGTCCTGCCAACCCATGGTTTCAAAATCACCTTGCCACATGATGCGGCCATAACCTGCTATATGACTGTCAGGTTCATTGAATGGAGTAATTTGATTGATACAGGTATAATGCTTTTCTTCAATCAGGTATTTCACCATTGTGGAGAAGTTTTCTGCAAATTCTTCATAGTTATCTATACCGGCAATCCAACCCGGATTAACGTTATAACTTCGTGCATCACACAAGAAATGCTTTTGACCATTGTTAATGCCTGATAGTAAGTCGATATTGGTAATGGCTCCCCATACGACTAATGTCACTCCGATATTATTCTCCTGGGCCATATCCAATACTTTGTATACAGATTGCATTTCTTCCGAATCAAAAGTGAATTTGCTCATATCCGCGACATTAGGATCGTTGTTGTCATTGGAGGGTTCCCACCATTGTGGCTGCATCATGATTCGGAATTGTTGTACTTTCATTTTCTTTACCCGTTGTACAACTATATTTTCCCAATCTTCAGCCTTTGAACCATCATTGCGGGTGATGTTTTGTGAGAAGAAGTGCGGATCCATCTCGACACCGATAGCATGAACCGGAGTTCCTGTTGAATTCCCTACCGTAACAGGATAATAGTTGCAAGCCGGGCAATCGTCATATTTGTTATAATCATCCGAGCAGGCGGACATTCCCCAAAGTGTGCAAACAATGCTCAATAGAGTTTTACTGATATGTGTCATTTTCATTGCCATATTGATTAAATTTAGTAGGTTATTATTCAAAGCCTAATTCTGCCTCAATTGCCTGAATCAGAATGTGGATAACTTTGATGTGAATTTCTTGTATTCTGTCAGAATGTGCTGCTCGTGGGGCGCAGACTGCAATGTCTGCCAGTCGTGACAGTTCATTCTCTCCTTTTGAAGTCAGCGCTATCACTTTCATTCCATTGTTGTGTGCTTGTACGGCAGCTTTCAGTATGTTCTCGGAATGTCCGCTTGTGCTGATGGCCAATAATACATCTCCCTTACATCCCATAGCTTCTACATAGCGGGAGAAGATCTCGTTGAACGAAAAATCATTTCCCACACAGGTCATGTAAGCCGGGTCATTGATTGCAATTGCCGGTAGCGGGATGCGGTTGTTGCGGTAACGTCCGGTTAGTTCTTCTGCAAAGTGGGTGGCGTCACATAAAGAACCTCCATTACCACAGCTGATAATCTTATTTCCGGCTTTTAATGCTTCGGCGCAGGTAGAGGCTGCCTGTGAAATAACCCCGACTGTTGTTGTTTCCTCAAGAAAGTTCTCCAACGTTTGTCGAGCCTCTTCCAGTGTTGTTTCAATAAGCTCTTTCATAATAGTTAATCGGTTAAGTTGGCGGCTACAGAAAGAGCTGCATAATCTCCTATCTGCTCTCCCAAAGCGGCTGGTTTCACTTTACATACTCTGTTTGCACAGGATAATGCCTCCTGGTCGATTATCTTTTGCATGATGGGTTCCATCATATTTTTATTCCGGGTATAGATGCCACCTATCACAATGACTTCCGGATTCAAGATATCGATCACCATGGATAATCCTTTTCCCAGATAAATAGCAGACGTCTCATATATGCTTTGGGCTAATTTATCACCCTTGGCAGCTTCTTCAGCCACTTTTCGGGCAGTAAGCTGATCTAGTTCCTGTAAGGTACACCATTCAACTTTCTGTCCGGTCTGCAATTTCTCCATCACATACATTTTGGAGAGTTGAGCAATACCTCCACCGCTGGCAAATCCCTCAAAAGAGCCCTTTTTACCGTAACCTATCGGACCGAAATCCGACAGGCGGATGTGTCCCAGTTCTCCGGCATTGTCATTGGTGCCCGTATACAGTTTGCCATTTAATATTAATCCAGCTCCCAGTCCCGTACCGAATGTGAGAAAGACCATATTCTTAGTTCCTTTTCCTGCCCCGAACTTCCATTCGGCCAAAGCACAGGCATTGGCATCATTGTGTAGACTGGTTTTAATGCCCGTCTTTTCTTCCACCATTGCCACAATGGGGATGTTGTCCCATCCCGGTAGGTTAGGGGGAGACATCACGGTGCCTGTTTCACTGTTGAGAGGACCTCCGCAACAGATTCCAATCGCTTTTGTGTTAGTAGGGGTTAGCTGGTGGAGGTTCATCATCTTTTCGGTTTCACAGAGAATTCTGGCTATTGTTTCGTCGACTGTGGTCGTATCAAATTTCTTTTTGTCGATGATATGTAGCTCGTCGTTTTCTTTGATACCGTAGATGATGGCGCATTTGGTGCCTCCTACGTCAATTCCTAACAAGTTCTCTTTCATAACTATTATTTTTTAGCGTATAATCCGGTTTTTTGTAACAGCCGCTTGTATTCTTTCAGGTTGAAAGGTGCCTTGCCGTATAGATAATGATTCATGAATTTCTGATTACCGATCTGGTATTGGATCAGATAGATTCCTTGACCGCTTTCTTCCGGTAGTGAGGCTATTCTGACCTTTTGATTGGCTGGAATACGGAAAGTGCTCTCATAGATTTTACGTCCCGAGGATGCATCTGTTACCGTTACATTACCACTTTGTACGTTGCGTGTGTCATTCGTTCCTATCAGTGGGTAATTTCCGCCTTCTGCATCATTGATTAGTACACAAACATCCTGTTGAACATTCTTGATGAAATAATATGCCATCTTCTTTGAATTGTAGTAGTCAACAATCGCATCAGAGATCACTGGCCATCCATCCCGCAGGTTCCACCAGACAATACCAGTCTTGTCGTCAAACTTCTTTCCACGCCACATTTCTATGAAATATTTCATAGCTTCTGCCTGTACGGATTGAGAAGCGAATATAAAATCATCCAGTTTGGAGGGAACTTCACCAAAAAGTAAACGTACCTGATTAATCATAAGATTATTGCGATCGAATGTCTTTCCCCATTCTGGGAATCTACGAACAGATTTGGTAACCCATTCATCATTCCATTCATGATTTTTTGTCCAGGGATATACGGCATCTTTTGTCATCATTTTCTGGAGACTTTCTAAATTAGGGCAGCCGTGATAGCCGATTTCACTGACAAAGCAGCAGGTAGCATCCGTATAGAATTTGTCTTTGTAATATCCTCTGGGACCCCATAAATGGTTTTCTGGTAAATATTGGTCAGCACTTCCTCTTTCATATACCGCTTGGCTGTAGTAAGGAGAGCTGGGAAGATAAGGGCGAGTAGGGTCAAACTCATAAATAACTGCCGGGAGGACCTTGCGGCTAACTACATCCTGATTTGGATTAATATTAAATGGTTGCAAAGACCAGCGCAGTGCACAATCGTCTTCATTATTTCCTGACCATAAAACGAGTGATGGATGATTGCGTAACTTGCATACAACGGAAATGGCCTCTTCTTCCAATGCTTGTGTAAATGAGCTGCGTTGAGGATAGAAAGTGCATCCCATCGTAAAATCCTGCCATACCATAATGCCGTTTTCATCGCATAAATTAAAGAAATGATGATCCTCATACACGTTGCCACCCCAACAACGTATCATATTGCAGTTTAATTCTACAGCCATGCGGATAGATTCGTCTACGAAAGAATGATCCCGGCTATGGAGTGCATCCATGGGTACCCAATTGGTTCCGTGAATAAAAATAGGTTCTCCATTGACAATGAAACAGAATTTACCCAGATGATCCGGTGGGAGGTTGATGTCTGTAATGTCTAGTTGAATCGTGCGGAGGCCTACCCGTTTATTATCTGTTGATAAAATAGTGCCGTCAGAATCTACTAACTCTACTTTTGCATCATATAAAGCCGGTTCTCCATATCCTCTTGGCCACCATAAATCAGCATTCTTGATTTCCATTATATATCGGAATGCTGGGGAAACGACAACAGAGCTTCCTTTATATATTTCTTTCCCATGGCGACTTAATGTATATACGGCTTTCACTTTGTCGAACTTTTCGAAAGGTAGTTTTACTTGTACATCAGTATACAAACGTACATTTCTGGTAGCAGTGTCTACATTGGCGACCATATAGTGAACATCTGTGAGACGTGCCGGATTCAATATGCGTAATTCTACATCTCTCCACAAGCCTGCACTGACTAATCGTGGCAGAATGTCCCATCCATAGGTGTGCGGAGCTTTTCTAATGAATACGGATTCTTCAGACGGGAAGTTTCCAATACTGAATGTCCCTAACAGATGTTTTTGTCCTTCAATAACAGATGAACGGAGTACCACTTGGAGTTGATTACTTTCTCCTGCTTTTATTTCTTTAGTTACATCAAAAGCATGTTCAATCATCATATTTTCTGCTTTGCCAATGTGCTTTCCATTCAGCCATATATCGGCCAGACAGTCTATTCCGGCAAAAAAGAGTTGATATTGTTGTCCTGGTTTTAGTTGTGGCGCTACGAATGATTTGGAATAACACCATTGATAGCCTTCCCATTTGCGTAATTCATTTACATTACTGCCAATCATCGGATCTTTAATTAAGTTGGCAGCCATTAGGTCTAGTTCTACATTACCGGGGACTTGGGCTGATAGATGTTTCACTTCAGCTAGTTGCATGTCCTTGGGCGAAGTTATAGGTTCTTCAGGTTGCATCCAATAAGAGAGTTCCCATGTTCCATTTAAGGAGATGGAACTACCGGAATCGGCAAAAACACCACTTGTACAAGTGAGAAATATCAAAAATAGCAGTGTACTGATTTTATTCATTGTTAATAGATTTGATTGATGGTGTGACAAAGTAACTAGTGTTATATTTTTATAGTATTACATAACGGTCTCATTTTTGCTTCTTTATATACCTCTATTAAACCTCCTTTCTTTTGTTTCAATTAAAATGTGAGTTGATGTTTTCCTGACCTTAAATCTATCTTTTTACCATTATATTCTACTGTTGCATTCGTATTGACTGGGATCGTGACTTTGAGAATCACTTGTTCTCCTTTACGTTCCCATTCAGAACGAATGATTCCGTTTACAGATTTATATTCTGCTTTTACCCAGTCAAGACCTTTTACGAAATGAGGTTGGATAAGAATATGTTTGAATCCGGGTTTCTGTTCATCATAATTAATGCCTGCCAATATATTGTACATCCATGCATTAATGTCTCCAAGAAACATGTGATTTACGGAGGCATCTCTAAATTCAGGTGAAAGTATCCATGTTTCTGCTAGTGTAGTGAAACCTTGTTTTATCCAATTGCCCCAAGATGGAGCTTCTTCTTGTGCGGCCATCTGATATGCCAAGTCAGCATATCCATATTTGGAAAGCATCCGCAGGACTGTTTTACTGCCTAAAACTCCAAAATCGAGCAGGTTTTTATTGGCTTTTATCATCGTAGAAAGATTATCTGCAACCTGCTGTTCGTATTCTTTAGGAACGATTCCAAGGTATAAGGCAACTCCTTGTGCTGCTTGCGAACCATTGGCATAAATAGCTTTGGATGTGTCGAAGTATTTGTGATTGATAAGCAATTTCAATTCTTCTGCTTTCTTAGCATAACTACTACCATCTTTTCCAATGAGTTCTGCAAATTTAGCCATATACAGATTGTCTAAATAATAATAGCAGGTAGTGGTGAATTCTGTAGGGGTTTGTGTTTTATGGAATACCCAGTCACCAATTCCGTAAGTTACGGTTCCTTCCGCGTCCTCGCGTCCTGTGAGGTAGGCAAGGTATTTGGTGCATACAGGCCATAGTTTCTCGATGCTTCTTGTATCTCCATAGTAGTGGTAAATTGCCATTGGCACGATAAACATGGCAGCATCCCATACAGGACCTATCCAGTCATCATAGCCCCATCCGGAACTAGGAATGATTCCCGATATACGTCCTTCTTCATTTTGATTATCAATCATATCATCCAGCCATTTTTCATAGAAAGTAATACCATCGAAGTTTAATAATCCTAAATCCATTGTTATGTGTGCATCGGCAGTCCATCCATTTTTCTCTCGTTGGGGACAGTCAGTCGGGATACTCATCAGATTTGATAAATATGATTGATTAGCAGCTTTCCATATTTTATTTAATAGTTCATTTGAACAACTGAATTTACCAACAGGAGGAACAGCCGTATGTATGAATTGAGCGGTTAAGCTCTCTTTAGTAAGTTTTACAGGACGATCTGAACGAACTTCTACATATTGAAATCCATGATATGTAAAATCTGGAGTGAATGTACCTTGTTTTCCGTCCAATATATAAGTGTCTGTTTGAAAAGCGAGGCCAGGTAATGGTTTGTAGTAAATATCTAAGTTGCGCATTTCCAAGCGTCCGTTATCTTTTAGCAATTCGCCGTGTTGCATACTGACTTTAGTGCCTTTCTTGCCATTGATAGAAAGAGTACAGACCCCTGACATATTAACTCCAAAATCGTATACATAGACTGTATCACCAAAAGAACGCATATTGATTGGAGTGATAAATTGTTCCGTTTCAATAGCAGGCATGTTTTGTGATACTAGTAGGGGAGAAGGGGCAGCCACCTGAATTGCATTTGTCCATTTAGAGTCATCAAAACCCGGTTTGTCCCATCCAGCAATTGCAAGACATGCATCATAGGTATCACCACTATAAATATTGTTTTGTATATAAGGACCGGTACTCGTTTTCCAAGTAGAATCTGAATGGATGGTTTGCTTTTCTCCATTTTTATATAATATCTCCATTTCGCAGATCATTCTTGGGCGGTTACGCCAGCGGGCTTGCTCATAGCTCCATGTTGCTACAGGGGCCGATTCGTTGTAGAATCCGTTCCCAAGTATTGCAGATAGTACGTTCTCTCCTTTGAGCAGTTGTGAAGTGACGTCGTATGTGTTATACAGATTTCTTTTATCATAATGAGTAAAACCCGGATTGAGATGTGATGATGTTATTGATTTACCATTTAATGTCATTTTATAATATGCAGCGGCACTTACATATAATCTTGCTTGTTGTATATCATCTTGAGCGATAAACGACTTGCGCAACATGGGCGCTGACGTATAATCTTTATCATGATTATCAGTAATCCATACTCCTGTCCAGTCACTTTGGTTGAGTTGAGCTGTTTCAAAACTGGATATAGGAGAGATAATCTTATGTTCCTTTGTTTTATCCCATGCTATTACTTGCCAGTAATAACGAGTTCTGGATTTCAATTTTTCTGATCCTTGATAGGTCGCATGAGGAGTGTCAGAGTAAATAGTGTCAGATTGCCAGCTATTATCGGATGAGTTTCTCAAATCTTGTTCCCGGGTGGCGATATATAGCTGATAGCTGTCTTGAGAAAACTCTGTTGCATCTTCATTATTGGTTGTGTAATTCCAAGTAAAACGCGGTGCTGGTGAATCAATGCCAATTGGAGAAATTTGATATTCACATCGCATATTTTCAATATCAATGTTGTTACTGCTGCATGCCCATACTAGAAGTCCTAATAGAGCCAGCATGTATTTTTCATTTTTAATTTGGAACTTCATAATTCTGTATCTTTATGTTAATAATTAGAGGGCTATTTTCTTTATTGTTACATTTGTTAATTTGATATCATTATTTATTTTCAATAAACCGGTTAAGTGATTGAAGAAAAAATGTAAAATCATGACTAGGGTAATGAACATGGCAGGACAAGTGTTTCTACTTCTCTTTTTTCGGTCGAATTTTCCAAGCGATATTTGATATCGCCAAGTAGAATCCTTACGGCATTCTTACCGATCTCTTCTATTGGCATTCTTGCGATGTTCATATTAGGTGCTAAGACACGGAATGCTGATACTCCATGAATACAAGCCAATTCATATCCTTTATTTATATTGATTCCTTTTTCATAAAAGTAACGGAATGCTTCTAGAGCCAAAATATGGGTTGTGAAGAAGAACCCATCTACATCAGGTACTTTGCTGAATATTTGATCAAGAGTCTTGAAAACATTCTTCTCATAATCAACAAAGGTCACCTCTCCATATAGATCAGGATCAACGGGTAGGTTGGCTTCAATTAAAGCTCTTGCATACCCTTCTCGTCTCATATTCATTGTGCGGAGATGAGGATTCGTGGTAATAATAGCTATTTTAGATGAACCGTTATCGATCATTTTCTTTACTAACTCGTAGCTACTGCCTTCATTGTCAATAATGATGTAGTTTGTCTGCATCTCAGGAAAGTAGCGGTCAAATAAGACTAATGGATAGCCTTCTTTGACTAGATTCTGTATTTCAATTTTAGAAACTTTTGTGGGGGCTACTATAATTCCATCCACCTGTTTCGCTTTGAATAACCGGATCATTCTGTTTTCTCTTTCTATTTCAGATTCAGAGCTACAAATCATTAATGAATAGCCTTGTGTTTCCGCTTCCTTTTCTATAGAACGGGCAACTTTGGAGTAAAAAGAGTCTGTAATATCCGGTATGATTAATCCGATTGTGCCTGATATACCCGTATTTAGGCTTCTGGCTAATAAATTAGGCTGGTAATTCAACTGTTTGGCGCATTGAAAGACTTTTTCTTGTGTAGCAAGACTAATACCTTTTTCATCCCCCTTACCAGAAAGTACCCAAGAGATTGTTGTCTTGGATAATTTTAAGGTTTCTGCTATGTCTTTAAGGGATGTTTTCATAAACAGTATCTATTTAATCGGTTAAGTGATGGCAAATATATGAAAAAATATCTCATTATATAATAGTTGAGCAATATTTAACTAAATATTATTTTTTTGATATAATAATTTGCAATTTAAAAATAACATAGAAATAAGGTGTAAACCAAAGAAAGTAACTATATTTGTATCATTCAAACGAAAGATATATGAAAGTAAAGAAAATTAGTGCGGCTAACGTGGAGGCTTGTTCGCTTCCTAAACTATTCGATGAAGAAAAAATAGATTTTCAGTCGATTCAGTGTGTCAATTGGGCTGAATATCCTTACAAACCTAAAGTGAATTTTCGAATTGCTCACACACAGAACTCGATTTTGCTACATTTTAAAGTGAAAGAGGAGAGTGTACGTGCCAAGTATGGAAAAGATAACGGTTCTGTATGGACTGACTCCTGCGTGGAATTCTTTTCCATACCTGCAGGCGACGGGATCTATTATAATATAGAATGCAATTGCATCGGAACTATTCTGGTGGGTGCCGGACCTGTGCGTAACAACCGCGAACATGCACCGAAAGAGGTGACTGCTCTTGTACAACGCTGGTCTAGTCTGGGTAATCAGCCTTTTGCTGAACGCATCGGTGAAACGGACTGGGAAGTGGCCCTTATTATTCCGTATTCTGTGTTCTTTAAGCACCAGATTGATTCGCTCGACGGAAAGGAGATAAAAGCTAATTTCTATAAATGTGGCGATGAATTGCAGACCCCTCATTTCCTTTCATGGAATCCGATACAGATTGAACAGCCGGATTTCCACCGCCCTGATTTCTTCGGAACGTTGGAGTTTGAATAGTGAATTGAATCTTTGAATTTGAATATAAAAAAGAAGGTTGATACTTGAAAAAGTATCAACCTTCTTTATATGGACTCACTTTGTTTATTTCACAATCCCTCTTTCCGAGTTCTTCACGAAATTTACAATATTCTCGATCTCCTCACTCATAGGAACCTGATCGATGATCTTCTGTACAGCATCCTGAACGCTAAAATTACCCTGATAAATCAAACGGTATGCGTTGGCGATGTGACGGAGGACTCTTTCCGATGTATTGCGATGTTGCGAGAGAACCACAGCATTTACACCGTGATATGCCACCGGATTTCCTGACATGATAACGTATGGAGGCACATCCTTAGATATACGGCATCCACTTTGTACCAGTGTCCAGCTACCTATATGACAATATTGGTGTAAGGTGACATTGCCACTTAGGATAGCGCAATCATCTAACGTACATTCTCCTGCAATAGTGGTGCCAATACCTACCACACAGTTATTGTTAATTTGTACGTCATGGCAAAGATGTACTTTATCCATCAGGTAGTTCCCGTTTCCGATTTTGGTAGCATTGCCGGCAAATGTAGCGCGGCTGATTACTACATTCTCACGAATATCGTTATTATCTCCGATAATCAAGCTGCTTTCTTCTCCAGTATAGTGGAAGTCTTGCGGTTCCGCTCCGAGGACAGCATTCTGATGTACCTTGTTTCCTTTTCCCATTTTAGTACCTTGCAGGATACTAGCGTAAGACATGATGACGCAGTCATCCCCGATCTCTACATTCTTTTCAATGTAGGCAAAAGGCTGAACGGTTACATTCTTGCCCAGCTTTGCTTCGGGATCTACATAAGCTAACGGACTAATCATAATAGTATATGTTTAAAGTTATTCTTCTCTTCCACCACCCAGTGCCTGGTAAAGGCTTACTACGGCCTGCATCCGGTCAAAGCAATCAGAAACCTGTGAGATTTGTGCGCTCAAGTAAGCCTGCTGTGCAGACAATATTTCCAGGTAGGTTGAAGTCCCTAAGTTAAACAATTCTTTTGTGTCTTCCGAAGCTTTCTTAGCAGATTCTACTTGCATTTGACGTGACTCTACCTTCTCACTTGTCTTTTGGTATAAACTTAGCGCATTGCTGACTTCACTTCCGGCGTTTAAAAGTGTTTGCTGGAAGGAAAGTTTAGCTTGTTCTTCCTGTGCTTTTGCAGCTTTCAGCCGGGCTATATTCTGCCCCCGGTAGAATAGAGGCTGCGTAAGTGAACCAATGGCAGAAGCCAACAACTTACCCGGATTTATAATCGCACTTCCGGCGCTGTTTGTCCATCCCGCAGAGCCGCTAAGCGTGATTTGCGGATAGAATGCAGCACGTGCCGAATTTGTATTGTAATAGCAACTTGCCAATGACATTTCGGCTGCTTTCACGTCCGGGCGGTTGGATAGCAATTGAATAGGTATACCTGCGGAAAGTTCCGTCGGAAGTACTTGTGCTTCCAATACACCACGTTTGATGGCGTGGGGAGCTTCTCCGAGGAAAGTGGACAGGGCATTTTCTGTTTCACGGATGCTTTGTTCAATGTCGGGAATAGTGGCAAGTACTTGCGCATAGGCAGCCTTGCTCTGTTCTACGCTTGCCGAATTGATATTGTACATAGCAGAATTTTTCATTGCTTCCATTGTCTCGGCATTCTTTTTCAGAATTTCAGCCGTGGCTTTGGTTATTTCCAACTGGCGGTCCAACATCATTAATGTATAATACATATTGGCGATGTTAGAGACAACTTGTGTTTGTACTGCCTGGCGGTAAGCTTTCATTTGCTTCAGTGTAACTTGCGCATTTCGTTTCGAGTTTAGTAACTGGCCGAATAAATCGACTTGCCAGCTAGCTGTGACAGGTAATGAATAAGTTTTTGTAGCTGCATTCTTGTCAAAGCTGCTGATCGTTCCTTGCGGAGACAATCCTAATGACGGGGCATAAGCCAGGCGTGCCGACATGAGGGATGCTTCTGCTGCTTTCACATTTTGAGCGGCGGACAAGAGGTCCGTATTTTGTTTCAGTCCCGTTTCGATGAGAGACTGGAGTTGCGGGTCGGTGAAGACTTCTCTCCACGGCAGATTACCGAAATTAGTTGTATCCGAGGCCAGCGTATCGTTCTCCGCAACCGGATCGCGATACAGGCCGGAAGTGGTGATGTCTTCGGGTCTGTCATACGACTTATAGATGTGGCAGCTGCTCAAGAGAGCAGTTGCGCACAACATATATAGAATCTGTTTCTTCATATCGAATTTCATTATTTAGCGTATTGTTCAATCTCTGTTACGGCATCTGTATTGTCGATATCTTCCCATTCCATCGGTTTAACCTTCTCTTGCAGATACTGGAAGATGACAAACAAGACAGGAACGATGAAAATCTGGCAAATCATACCGATTAACATACCACCGATAGAAGCTGTACCCAGTGTACGGTTACCGTGGGCACCTACACCAAAGGCAAACATCAATGGAAGCAAGCCGACTACCATAGCCAATGATGTCATCAAAATCGGGCGGAGACGGGCACCGGCACCCAATACAGCTGCCCAAGTGATGCTCATACCCATTTTGCGACGGTCGAGGGCGAACTCTACAATCAAGATGGCATTCTTTGCCAACAGACCCATCAACATGATTAACGCGATCTGCATATAGATATTATTGGACATCGTACCCAGAATCATCTTCAATGCCGAAATATTACCGATAGCACTTACACCGTTCACAAACAGGAAACTGCCTAACAGACCGAACGGAACGGATAACAATACAGCCAGCGGAAGAATGTAACTTTCGTACTGTGCACTCAACAATAAATAAACGAATACGAAACAGAGCACAAAAATCAGTCCGGTAGCACTTCCGCTACTTTGAGCCTCTTCACGCGCCATACCTCCTAATTCATACGTATAACCGGTAGGCAGGTTTTCTTGGGCAACCTCAGCAAGGGCAGTCAATGCCTGACCGGATGTATAACCGCTTGCCGGAGCTACCATTACTTTCATAGAGGTATAAAGGTTGAAACGGCTGATAATATCCGGACCATATACTTTCTCCACAGAGATGAACTGGGCAATCGGGGCCATCTCACCTGCACTATTACGCACCTTGATATTCTTCAAAGACTCCAAGTTTTTGCGTGACAATGGATCTGACTGAATCATAACACGATACATCTTACCGAAACGATTGAAGTTGGATGCATACAAACCTCCGTAATATCCTTGCATGGTAGTGAGGATATCGCTCGGGCTGATACCTGCTTTTTTACAAGCTGCTGCATCGATGTCGATCATGTATTGCGGGAAATTCGGGTTGAAGGAAGTCTTTGCCGAATTGATTTCCGGACGTGCTTCCAGTGCTGCCGTGTAATCATTAACCACATCAAAGAATTTGTTCAGGTCACCACCAGTCTTATCTTGCATATTTACCTCAATATCCGTAGACGCCGAATAACCCGGGATCATAGGAGGAGCGAAGAACAATACCTGTGCTTCTTTGATAATCTTCTGTGCACGCATATATAAGGAACCGACTACAACGTCTGAATTCTGTATCATGGAACGTTCGTCCCAGTTTTTCAGTTTGATGATGAAAGAGCCGTATGACGGTCCCTGGCCACCGATAAAGCTGAATCCGGAAATCATGGTACGTGACAATACCGCAGGATCGGAAGCGATCAGACTATCTACACGTGCCAGGATTTTTTCAGAACGGTCTTGGGAAGTACCCGGAGGCAATGTTACTGCTCCCATCAGCGTTCCGGTATCTTCATTAGGCACCATACCTGTCGGAGTGGTGTTCATGAAGAATACAAGTATCGCAATGGAAGCGACAACTAATCCCATAGACAACCATTTCTTCTGGATAAAGAACAGTACTCTTTTCTTATAACGTTTCAGAATTGATTCGTATGTATCGTTGAATTTGTTTTTAAACTTCTTCGTACTCATTCCGATCAGTGCCAGAATACTAAGCACTACGAAAATTGCAGTAACTATCGGATTGATACTGAACAAACCAAAGATCATGCCGAGAATGGCAATAAGTGTGAAAGTAAGTGTAATTCCCGGATGCAACATCTTTCCGATAGCCTCGGTATATCTATTGATCATGGTTGTATGGGCTGCCGTATAGGCTACTTTCATACGTTCTTTTAATGTGGAGTCTTCCGTTGTTCCGTCTTCTTTTTTGTGAGGTTTCAGAAGAACGGCGCACAAAGCCGGACTCAATGTCAATGCGTTCAATGCGGATAGACCGATAGAGATTGCCATAGTCATACCGAACTGACGATAGAATGTTCCTGCTGTACCTCCCATGAAACTTACCGGAACGAATACGGCCATCATGACCAGCGTAATAGATACGATAGCACCACCCAATTCATTCATGGCATCGATAGAAGCCAGACGGGCAGATGTATAACCTTGGTCAAGCTTGGCATGCACACCCTCGACAACCACAATCGCATCGTCGACCACAATCGCAATAGCAAGCACGAGCGCACATAACGTCAACAAGTTCAAACTGAATCCTACCAGAGATAGGATGAAGAAAGTACCGATCAACGCTACCGGAATAGCAATAGTCGGGATCAAGGTAGAACGCAAATCCTGCAAGAAGATATACACTACGATAAACACTAGGATAAATGCTTCGAACAACGTCTTCAACACCTCATGGATAGAGGCGAAGAGAAAGTCGTTGGCATTCATGGAGATGTTCAGCTTCAATCCGGCAGGCAACGTTTTGGAAGCTTCGTTCAACAGTGCTTCAATATCACTGATGGTCTGTGTCGCATTGGTTCCTGCCATTTGGTACACAATACAAGTTACAGCCTTATGACCGTTTACACGGTTGGTAAAGTTATATCCCAAACGGTCCATCTGGACTTCGGCTATATCTTTCAGACGGAGCATTTCACCGTCAGGCAGAGATTTGATTACGATGTTTTCAAACTCTTCAGGCTGTTGCAGACGTCCTTTATAGCGGATGGTGTATTGGAAAGTCTGGTTACTGCGTTCGCCAAACTGTCCCGGAGCAGCTTCCACGTTCTGTTCTGCCAGAGCTGCGGATACATCGCTCGGGATGAGTTGGTATTGTGCCATTACATCTGGTCGTAACCAGATACGCATAGAATAATCCTGTCCCATCACAGAGGCGTCACCAACACCCGGCACACGTTGTACTTGTGGGATTAGGTTGATTTTAGCGTAGTTCTCAATAAACGATTCGCTGTATGTGTCTGTTTCATCGTAGAGAGAGAATACTACCAGCATAGAAGTCTGGCGTTTTTGAGTGGTTACACCGACTCTGGTTACTTCGGCCGGCAACAGACCTTGTGCCATAGAAACACGGTTTTGTACATTGACCGCTGCCATGTCCGGGTCTGTTCCTTGTTTAAAGTAGATGGATATTTCACCAGAACCCGTGTTGGAAGCGGTTGAGGTCATATACATCATGTTTTCTACACCGTTGATTTGTTCCTCTAGCGGAGCAATCACGGAATTCAATACGGTCGATGCACTGGCTCCCGTATAGGTGGCTCTTACCGAAACGGTAGGAGGCGCGATGTCCGGATACTGCGTGATAGGCAGTGTTGCCAATCCGATAGCCCCCAGGATGACTATCAGGATAGAAATAACGGTTGATAGTACCGGACGGTTAATAAATCTATCTAATTTCATAATGATTATCTGATTATTAGTTGAAGGCTGTGGCTAAATTACCGTCGCGTTGGTCTTTCAAATGTTGTTGATAGTTTGCTTCTTTTTGCGCCGGTGTGATAGGCTGAACCTTCTGGCCATCTTTCAGGTTTTGTACTCCTTCGATTACGATTTTATCTCCTGAATTCAAACCGGAAGTAACCAAGTACTCTTTTCCGTTATCCAGATTGAAGATTTTGATTTCTGTATATTTTACCGTGTTGTCCGGTTGCAAAACATAAACGAACTTCTTATCCTGGATTTCTACTGTTGCAGACTGCGGTATAGTGATTACATTCTCCATGGTATAAGGAATCAGAACGTTTGCAGTACCTCCGCTACGCAATACATGTTCCTTATTCGGGAAGATAGCACGGATGCTTACTGAACCGGTAGATTGGTCGATAACGCCTGTGATAGCATCTACTTTACCCTCTATATCGTATGTGGAACCATCAATTAACTGCAGTTTGATAGTCGGCATTTTGCTGATTTCTTCTTTGATAGTGCTACCGGACTTGGTCATTGCCAGCAATTCCTTTTCTGTCATTGAGAAGTATACATATACTTCGTCAATCTCGGATACAGTAGTCATCGGTGTAGCGATAGAAGGGCTTACTAATGCTCCTACACGATAAGGGATATTGTTGATAACGCCATCTGACGGACTTTTAACTTGTGTGAATGACAAGTTCTGTTGAGCAGTGGTCAGTTGCGCTTTTGCTTGTGCCAACTGAGCTTTAGTCTGTGCCAAGGAGTTTTCTGCCATTGCCAGGTCATAGTCACTGATGATTTGCTTTTTGTTCAACTCTTTCTTATTGTCATACGTCATCTGTTGGGTACTCACTGCTGCTTCTGCTGTAGCCACTGCTGCTTTGGCAGTGCGTACAGCTGCTTCGTATTGAGTCGGATCAACAATGAACAGCACTTGCCCTTTACGTACAGCTGCTCCTTCGTCTACACAGAGTCTCGTGATGAAGCCCGATACTTGGGGGCGGATTTCTACATCTTGTTTACCTTTAATTGTAGCCGGATAGGCAGTTGTTAAATTAGCAGTCGTTTTTTGTAACTCTTGTACTGCATATTCAGGGACCTTTCCTGTGTCATTGCTCTTATTGCCACAACTAGACAAAAGGACTACACAAAATGCAAATAAAACAATTCTACTTTTCATACTTAAATATCTGTTTTTTAATTTAATGCGTTTGTTTCCAGTGTGCTGTTCATCTATATAGATAAGGGGGTTAAGGAAGAAAAACCGGAAACTAAATTGCCTAATTTAGTTTCCGGTTGCAAAATTACTTTAAATTCGGTATTCTTGTTCTCTGATACCGTGTTTTTTAACTATGTTTTTTACTTTATTTTATGATATACAGGAGTCATAATAAAACTTAACTCATAATCTTGGTAAGGAAGACGATATTTCTCCAGTGGGATAGCTCCCCAACTGTTGACACAGGCAAGTCCGGCTTGTGCCTTGTCGATACAGAAGTTGGTGAAGTTTGCCTTTTCCACTTCCGGCGAGTGACGCTGTTCTTTGCCGTCGCCGTCATCCAATGACTCGATGGTGTAATTCAGGGCAGAAGCGGAGAAAGAAGCACTCGATACGAATTGTAGTCCATTGCCACTGATGTTCAGAAGTCTCCACCAGCGGATATCCGTTTTTGTCCCGGTTTCCTGCGGGCGGATGTAAGGATAGAATTGTTCTTCCACTGTCTGGCGATATTTACCTAACATTGCCGCATGGTTGCGGTCGGCGTAGTTTTCACCCGGGCCACGGCCGTAATATTCTATCTCGTTGAAGTTGACTGGCATACGCATTTGCATACCGAAGCGGAACATGTCAGAAACTTTCTTGCTCTTGTCTGCTGCCATCTTTTGGGTAACTTTCACTGCTCCTTTGTTGTTAATGATGTAAGTCAGGGATAATGTTCCGCCAATCGACTTCATATCATATTCGGCACGAACCACTGCCTGATTGTTTTCAATAGCATGTTTCAGAGAAGTCAGTTTCAGTTCCGGATTCTTCCAGGCAGCATATTTGTGTTGCAGTCCGGCTCCGAAGTCATTGTCGGTCGGTGCACGCCAGAAGTTAGGAGTCAGTGCGCTGCCATCTTCCATCAGTTGCATACCGTTGACGTCGTAACGGCAGAGATAACCGTTGTGTTTGTTGAAATCCATGGAGAAGTTTTCACCTTTCACAATCAGGTAGTTGTGGTCGTTGTCCAGGATGCTGGGCACGATGACCGCAATGTTAGAAGCTTGTTGGTTTTCCAGTTTCAGTTCCGGTGCTTTGTAGTCACGGATGCTTAGCTGATCGTAAGCGATGGTAGCTCCTGCCGGCAGCAGTGTTTCGGCAGTTCTCAGTTTGTAGCTCACGTTGAGCAGCAATTCTTTACAAGGACAGATGTTCTTTGTATCAAATGGAATTTGCACTTTCACAGTTTGTTGGGGTGCTACTTTCAGGTCGGATACGATGCCTGTTTGCACTACTTCTCCGTTTGCCAGTAATTGCCATTCCATATAATAAGCAGATAAGTCGCGGAAGAAATACTCATTAAAGATATTGATTTCACCTTTGGCAAGATCAGCTGGAGTCGTCCATATATTCTGATAGAAATAAGCTACTTCGTATGCGTGCGGATTGGGTACGCGGTCGGGGCTAATCAAACCGTTGTCGTTGAAGTTATTATCCGAAGCGTCGTATTTGTTGAAGTCACCGCCATAGCCGTAGATGCTCATTCCGTTTTTGTTTTTCCAGTGGCAGGACTGGTCTACGAAGTCCCAGATAAATCCGCCCTGATATTTCGGATATTTGCGGATGATGTCCCAGTATTCTTTGAATCCTCCTTCGGAGTTACCCATGGCGTGTGCGTATTCACATTGGATTAACGGCTTTTGGATATTGCCTTCGCTATATTTGATACACGCGTTGTAGTCATAGTACATTGGGCAGAAAATGTCGGTGAATTCGCTGATTCCTGCTTGTTCGTATTGTACGGCACGTGTCTTGTCTTCATTCTTGATCCAAGTGTAGCATTTTTCAAAGTTTGGTCCCATACCGGCTTCGTTACCCAGTGACCAGAAGATGATGGACGGATGGTTGTATCCACGTTGTACGTTGCGTTGGTTGCGTTCCATGTGGGCTTTGGCGTAGATTGGGTTCTTGGCCAGTGTCTGGTCGCCATAGCCCATTCCGTGAGATTCTATGTTAGCTTCGGCTACTAAATACAGACCGTATTGGTCGCAAAGGTCATACCAACGGTTGTCGTCCGGGTAATGGCAGGTACGTACGGCATTGATATTGAGTTCTTTCATTACCTTGATATCTTGCAACATACGTTCGGTAGAAACTACATAACCGCCGTCCGGGTCCATTTCGTGACGGTCGGCTCCTTTGAAGAGTACCGGTTGTCCGTTTACGAATATCTGTCCGTCTTTCAATTCAATTTTGCGGAAACCTACTTTAACAGGGATTACTTCTACTACGTTGTTGCCGTTTTTCAGTGTAGCGGTCAGCGTGTAGAGATTAGGCGTTTCAGCAGTCCATTTTGCCGGATTGGAGACGGATAGGGTTGTGTTGAGTTTACCCGAACCTTTCAGGTCGGCAGTCGCTACGCTGTTGCCTTGAACATCTTTCAGGTTCAAAGCTACTGTGCCGCTTCCTTTCAGGTCAACGACTATATTTAATGTACCGTCTTTATATTGGCTGTCCAAATCGGGAGTGATGCGAATGTCCTGGATGTATTTCTTGTCGCGTGCGTAAAGATAACAGTCGCGTCCTACGCCAGAGTAGCGGAAGAAGTCCTGATCTTCCAGATAGCTGCCGTCGCACCAGCGGAAAACTTGAAAGGCGATGATGTTTTTACCCGGTTTCAGGTAGTTTGTTAGGTTGAATTCAGCTTCCAGTTTGCTGTCTTCGCTATATCCTACGTAACGTCCGTTCACCCAAAGATACATATTGGAGGTTACCGAGCCGAAATGTGCGAAAATTTCTTTGCCTTTCCAGTCGGTAGGAAGGATGATTTCTTTGCGGTAAGAGCCTACGTGGTTGTTTTCTGTCGGCACTAGCGGAGGGTTGTTTTTGAATTGGCTTCTCCAGGCATATCCTACGTTGACATAGATAGGTTCACCGTAGCCGTTCAACTCCCAAACACCAGGAACTTGAAGGTCATCCCAACCTTTGTCGTTGAAATTAGTCTGATAAAAGTCAGTCGGGCGCGCGTCTGCGTGTCTCACCCAGTTGAATTTCCAAAGACCGTTCAGGGTCATGAAATTTGTGGAATTTTCTTTAATGCCGACTTTAGCTTCATCAGCCGATGCGAAAGCAAAGTAATTAGTGTGCATAGCGGAACGGTTTACGGAATTCACTTCCGGATCTTTCCACTCGTTGAAGCTTTGCGCTTGAATTGCTGTCAGTCCCAATGCAGCCAAGCAGCAAGAGAGTAGTTGTTTCTTCATGGGTTTTTGTATTAGGTTTGAATTTTGGGAGTCAAAGATAGTGAATATTTTATTCAGTGAAGGCGAATAATAAGTCTAAATAGGTATATCAATAGTTCAATTTCAATTTATTAATAAACTATCTAATGAAGTCTGGTAACGGAATGTGGAGTTAGCTTAGATTTACGATGAGAGAAGAGCTTGGTGAATTAACTTTTTAATATTACTTTTCGAATATGGTAGAGTCAAGTAAAAGCGATGAATAGGCTATATTTTTTCTAGTGTGATCCCCTGATATTATGGATAATACAGTTAAATTAAACGCTTGGTATTTCTTGCTCTGTACTATTTTGTATCTTTTTAGTATAATAATTGTATATTAAAAATTATTGTATTCATTTAATTTGCAACGAGATTTTTAACAAACCTATTTCTAATTCTTAAATTTATTATTATGAATAAATTGACGAGACTAAAAAGATGCAAGAGGTGCATCAGTACGTTAATGCTTATGTGTTGTTCGCTCTTGGCATGGACGCAAAATACGGTAACGGGAACTGTATTGGATGAATCTAACCTAGAGGTTATTGGTGCCAATGTGAAGGAAAAAGGCACGGCTAACGGTGCCATTACCGACATGAATGGTGTTTTCCATTTAAAAGTAAGCAGTCTTCAGAAGGCAGTTCTGCAAGTTTCATTCATGGGATATGAACCTCAAGAAGTGCCATTAAATGGACGCAAACAACTGAAAGTCGTTTTAAAGGAAACGGCTAATGAGCTTCAGGAAGTTACAGTTGTAGCTTATGGTACACAAAAGAAAGAAACTCTGACAGGAGCTATTTCTGCTGTAAATAATGAGGCGTTGATACGTTCGCCAAATGCAAGTGTGGCCAATTCGCTGGCGGGGCAGATTACAGGACTTTCATCCGTTCAGACTAGCGGTCAGCCGGGCCAGGAAGACCCTAAGGTATTTATTCGCGGAGTGGGTTCTTTGACAGAAAGTGCTTCCTCTCCTTTGATTTTGGTGGATGGTATAGAACGTTCGTTTTTTCAAATGGACCCGAATGAAATAGAGAGCGTGACGGTCCTGAAAGACGCTTCTGCTACTGCTGTGTTTGGTGTACGTGGTGCAAATGGTGTAATTTTGGTGACTACACGTCGTGGTAAGGAAGGTAAAGCGAAAATCTCAGTGAATTCTTCAGTTGGTATCCAGATGCCTACCCGTATGCTTGAAATGGCAGATAGCTATACGTATGCTACTTTGAGAAATGAGATTATAACAAATGATAAGCCAAATGCTACCGAGAACGATTTGGTGTTTAATAATTATGCAGTTGAACGGTTCAGATTGAATGATGAGCCTATTATGTATCCCAGTATCGACTGGAGAAACAATCTGCTTAATAAAACATCTGTGCAAACGCAGCATAACCTGAATATTTCCGGAGGAACAAAGGATATACGTTACTTCATATCTTTAGGTTTCTTATATCAGAATGGCTTGCTGAAACAGTTTGAAGGAGTGGGGTATGATAATAATTATAAATACAAAAGATATAATTATCGCGCGAATTTAGACTTTAATGTAACTAAGACTACTACGCTGAAGATCGGTATCGGCGGGATTGTAGGTAACCGAAATGAGCCGATGATTAATGATGCGACTAATTCGATTTGGACACTGATTAATCAGACAGCTCCGTTCAGTAGTCCAGGTGTGATTGACGGACAACTCATAGTTACCCCCGAAGAACGTTTTGATAATAAAATCCATCTGGGCAATAGTGCTTTGCCTAAATGTTATGGGACAGGTTACTCAACAGCTATTAATAATACGATGAATCTGGACCTTCTGTTGAATCAGAAGTTGGACTTCATAACCAAAGGGTTGTCGGCGGAAATAAAAGGTGCTTATAATACGAGTTATGGCTTTACCAAAAAACGTAAAGGACAAGTGGAACAATTTATGCCTTTCTATCAATCTTCTTTGGAAGATCCGTCACTTGGTTATGATTCGCCGGATTTCAACAAGAATATTGTTTATAAGATCAAAGGAGAAAATAAGAGC
>ERZ777011.332-NODE-332-length-75232-cov-7.004430_pt1 | contig 75232 bp, 56 predicted proteins | sample MGYA00374964_ERZ777011 | MGnify/ENA primary metagenome ERZ777011 (study PRJEB29310, sample SAMD00008975) | mouse gut metagenome | study: EMG produced TPA metagenomics assembly of the Metagenome analysis of fecal microbiota from mouse which was promoted... | reverse complement strand
ATGTACGGCATTCAACGCCGACTTCGACGGTGACCAGATGGCTGTTCACTTGCCTTTAGGAAATGAAGCTGTATTGGAAGCGCAGATGTTGATGCTTGCTTCTCACAACATTTTGAATCCGGCTAATGGTGCACCTATTACGGTTCCTTCTCAAGATATGGTGTTAGGTTTGTACTATATCACAAAGATGCGTAAGGGAACATTGGGTGAAGGCATTGTTTTCTACGGGCCGGAGGAAGCAACGATTGCATATAATGAAAAGAAAGTGGATATCCACGCTCCGATCAAAGTATATGTGAATGACATTGACAAAGAGGGTAATCCGATTAAGAAAATGGTTGAAACTTCTGTCGGACGCTTGATGGTCAATGAATTTGTTCCGGAAGAAGTCGGTTATATTAATGAAGTATTGGGTAAGAAAGCACTTCGCGATATCATTGGTAAGGTTATCAAAGCTTGTGGGGTTGCCCGTACGGCTCAGTTCTTGGATGACATTAAGAATTTGGGTTATTATATGGCGTTCAAGGGTGGTTTGTCTTTCAATTTGGCTGACGTTCTGATTCCGCCTGAAAAAGAGGCGTTGGTGAAAGAGGGTTATGACGAGGTTGAGCAGATCATGAACAACTATAATATGGGGTTCATTACCAATAACGAACGTTATAACCAGATTATTGATACTTGGACACATGTCAACAGCAAGTTGTCCGACACATTGATGAAGCAGTTGACTGCCGATAACGATGGTTTCAACTCTATCTATATGATGATGGATTCCGGAGCCCGTGGTTCTAAAGAACAGATTCGTCAGTTGTCCGGGATGCGTGGTTTGATGGCAAAACCGCAGAAGAGTGGTGCTGAAGGTGGCCAAATCATTGAAAACCCGATTCTTTCTAATTTTAAGGAAGGTTTGTCCGTGTTGGAGTATTTTATCTCTACCCACGGTGCTCGTAAAGGTTTGGCCGATACTGCTTTGAAGACTGCTGACGCTGGTTATTTGACTCGTCGTCTGGTTGATGTATCTCATGATGTGATCATCAATGAAGAAGACTGTGGAACGTTGCGTGGTCTGGTTTGCACAGAATTGAAGAACAATGATGAAGTGATCGCCAGCTTAGGTGAACGTATTTTGGGACGTGTTTCTGTTCATGATCTCATTCATCCGTTGACAGGCGAAGTAATTGTCCGTGCCGGTGAAGAAATTCGTGAAGATGCAGCTAAAAAGATTGAAGATTCTCCAATTGAAAGCGTTGAAATCCGTTCTGTATTGACTTGTGAATCCAAGAAGGGGGTTTGTGCAAAATGTTATGGTCGTAACCTGGCTACGAACCAAATGGTTCAGAAGGGTGAGGTTGTAGGAGTTATTGCTGCACAGTCAATCGGTGAACCGGGTACTCAGTTGACACTGCGTACATTCCACGTCGGTGGTATCGCATCTAACGTGGCAACGGAAAACAGTATCACTTCTAAATATGACGGTGTTTTGGAAATCGAGGAACTTCGTGCTGTAGACAGTGAAGAGAACGGTAAGAAGTTCCAGGTTGTTGTCAGCCGTTTGGCAGAACTTCGTATTGTTGATCCGACAACGAAGATCGTATTGTTGGCTCACAATATACCTTATGGTTCCAAACTGTTTTTCAAGAATGGAGATACGATCAAGAAAGGCGATGTTATCATCGAATGGGACCCGTTCAACGCAGTTATCGTATCGGAAGTTTCCGGTAAGATCGAATTCGAAAGTTTGGTAGAGAATGTTACTTACAGTGTTGAAAGTGACGAGACGACCGGTTTGAAGGAAAAGATCATTATCGAATCTAAAGATAAGACAAAAGCTCCGGCTGCTCATATCGTAGACGAAAACGGAAATTATTTGAAGAATTATTCGTTGCCGTTGGGTGCTCACGTGGTAAAAGACGAGGGCGATATGGTTAAGGCCGGTGAGGTTTTGGTTAAGATCCCGCGTGCAGTAAGTAAAGCGGGTGACATTACCGGTGGTTTGCCTCGTGTAACGGAATTGTTCGAGGCTCGTAACCCGTCTAACCCGGCTGTTGTTTCTGAAATTGATGGTGAAGTTGGTTTCGGCAAGATCAAACGTGGTAACCGTGAAATTACTGTTACTTCCAAATTGGGTGAAGTAAAGAAATATATGGTGCCTCTGTCCAAGCAGTTGCTTGTTCAGGAAAACGACTATATCCGTGCCGGTATGCCGCTTTCCGATGGTGCGACTACTCCATCTGATATCTTGGCAATCATGGGACCGACGGCTGTTCAAGAATATATCGTAAATGAAATCCAGGATGTATATCGTCTGCAGGGTGTAAAAATTAACGATAAGCATTTCGAGGTAATCGTTCGTCAGATGATGCGTAAGGTTGAAATCATCGATCCGGGAGATACTCGTTTCTTGGAACAGCAGGTAGTTGATAAACTGGAGGTGATGGATGAAAACGATCGTATCTGGGGTAAGAAGGTTGTGACGGATCCGGGAGATTCTCAGGCATTACAGGCTGGTCAGATCGTGACTGTCCGTAAGTTGAGAGACGAGAACAGTATGCTGAAGCGTCGTGACTTGAAATTGGTTGAAGTCCGTGATGCGGTTCCTGCTACGGCTAATCAGATTCTTCAGGGTATCACTCGTGCAGCTTTGCAGACAAACAGCTTTATGTCTGCCGCATCTTTCCAGGAAACGACGAAGGTGTTGAACGAAGCCGCTATTAATGGAAAGGTGGATCGTTTGGAAGGTTTGAAAGAAAACGTTATCTGCGGTCATCTGATCCCTGCCGGTACAGGCCAGCGTGATTTCGACAAGTTAGTTGTCGGTGCTAAAGATGAGTTCGAACGTATCTTTGCAAATCGTAAGAATGTCGTAGATTTCAATACTATGGACAGAGACGATGAGTAAAATGCGGAATAAATAATAAGAAGGGTTACCTAAATGGTAGCCCTTTTTTGTTTTTTGTTGCTTGTTTAATAAAATCAGAGTCCTTATATTTGTGTATTATCTTGCTAATTAAAATAAATCAAATATGAAAAAAGTTCTACTCTATTTATTTGCTCTTCTGGTCTCTACAAATGTGGTTTTAGCTGAACGTATTGATAATGAAATGAATGTTATGTCTTTTAATATTCGGATGAGTACAAAGTCTGATGGGACTAACTGGTGGGAATATAGGAAAGACTTGGCGGCCAATGTGATCAAGTTTTATGATGTCGATATGTTTGGGGCGCAGGAAGTCTTGCATAATCAGTTGACGGATTTATTGGATCGTTTGCCGGACTATGGCTATGTCGGGGTGGGACGTGAAGATGGTAAGACGAAGGGGGAATATTCTCCTATCCTTTACAGAAAAGACCGCTTCTCTGTTGTCAAGAGTGGCAATTTTTGGTTGGCGGAAGATATGAATGCCGTAGGGAAAAAAGGTTGGGATGCCGCTTGCGAGCGTGTTGCCACTTGGGCGATATTCAAAGAGAAGGAATCCGGAAAAGAGTTTTTCTTTCTGAATACTCATTTGGACCATGTGGGACAGGTAGCCCGCCATGAAGGGGCGTCTTTAGTCTTGGAACAGGTCAAGCGACTTGCCGGAAATCTTCCGGTGATTGTTACGGGTGATTTTAATGCTGTCCCTACCGATGATCCTATCAAAGTTTTAACAGACGAAAAAGATTCGCGCCATTTGACACATGCCTGCTCAATGGCTCCTTTGCGTTATGGTCCTGAATGGACTTTCCATGATTACGGGCGTATTCCGTTGGAAGAACGTGCATGGATTGATTATATCTTTGTGAAAGGTAATATAAAAGTGCTTCGTCATGGTGTCTTGGCTGAAAGTCTGGGTAACTTGTATCCTTCAGACCATTGTCCTGTCATATCGAGAATACTTGTTCAATAAAACCTATGGCTCCTTTAGATGTATTAAGAGAAATTACACCGCTTTCACCGGAAGATTGTTTTCTTGTGATGCAACGGCTTAAGCGTGATTTTTCATATCCGCTTCACGTGCATCCGGAATTTGAGCTGAACTATTTGGAGAATGCCGGTGGTACGATCCGAATAGTTGGTGATTCGGTGGAGGAGATGGAAGATCTTGATTTGCTACTGGTTGCAGGTGGAGCCAAACATGCTTATTCGAACCGTAAATGTCTGAGTACGGATATTTTGGAAATCACAATCCAGTTTCATGCTTCTCTTTTCGATAGTTTTATCAATAAGCGTCATTTCAAGACCATAAAGGATATGTTCGAGAAAGCATCATGCGGCCTTATATTTAGCCGTGAGATGATTTTGCGCGTTCAGCCTGAATTGAAGAAGCTATCGAGTGATAAGCCGGATTCATTTCACAATTTATTGCGTTTGATAGAAATACTCAAGACTTTGTCGTTAGATGAAGGGGCACGCAAGTTAAACGCGACCAATACTGTAGATGATTTTAACAATATGGATAATGACCGTTTGGAGACGATCATGTTATTTCTGCATGAAAATTATCAGCGTCAGGTTTTATTATCCGAACTTGCTTCGTTAATAAATATGAGCGAAGCCTCGCTTACCCGGTTTTTGAAAAAGTGGACGGGGAAAACTTTTATTGACAATTTGAATGATATTCGTATAGCTGAAGCCGTTTGCCGATTGATCGACACAAGTGATACAATAGCAGAAATATGCTATAAATCCGGTTTTAATAACTTATCGAATTTCAATAGAGCTTTTAAGCGACGAAAAGGCAATACTCCTACCGAATATCGTGAGAAATATGCACGTACTCGTTTTAGGGTTTGAAACATGATTTTAAACTAATTTGCAGAATAGGAGGATTGCCTGTGATTAAATAGTATCATATAATGATAAAATAGTATTTGGTGGTTAATTGCATGAGGCATATCTTTGTCATGTTAAATAAACAATGAAATTACTAAGACGAACAGCCTTAGTTTAAGCGTCGAGATTATAGAAATATTAAACACAATAAGGTATTTTTTTTACATTGGTCTAAAGAATTGAGAATTAAAAACACAACTGAAAAAGGGCTGCCTGTGAAGGTGGCCCTTTTTATTTGATGCCATTCCGATTATAATATGTATATTTGTAACGACTAATATTTATAATCAAATATAAGGATATGGAAAATAACAAACCGACAAATGAGATTCAGGTAGAGTTGTCTGAAGAGATGGCTCAGGGTACGTATGCAAATCTGGCGATTATATCACATTCTTCATCTGAGTTTATATTGGATTTTATCCGCGTTGTGCCGGGAGCACCGAAAGCTCAAGTGAAAAGTCGTGTTATTCTGACTCCGGACAATGCGAAACGGCTTTTGTTCGCTTTGCAGGATAATCTGGCGAAGTTTGAAGGACAGGGCAATGGCAAGACTGCGAATTTTGAAGACTTTGTTCCTCCCATCGGTGGAGTGAAAGGAGAAGCTTGATCTCCCGTGCGGAAAATAAAAAAGACCACTCGTAAGAGTGGTCTTTTTTATTTGTGTGTGATTATCCGAGTCTCTTGTTTATAACGATATGACCGATATAACCTAGAATAATAACCCCTAAACCGGTAAGAAGAATAGTATTTGACAATCCTCCGTTAATTGCCGGTACAGCCAAAATGATAACACCGATAAGGAGCACGATTACCCCCAGATTTTTCAATAATTCGTTCATGGTGATAGATATGTTTATATATTATTATTTTTCTACCGCAAATAAAGCAATAATAACCCGATTGCAAAAATATTTTGGGACAAAAATGATGAAACCATTAAATTTAGCTTTTATATTTGTGAAATAATACGGTTATATATGTTACGAATACTTTATATGCTCTATTTATGGCTGTTCGTGGTTCCTGTTTTTGTGGTATTGACCATATTGACGGCCCTTACGGTTATTGTTGGTTGCCTGTTAGGCGGGGAAAGAATATTTGCTTATTATCCGGGGATGATCTGGTCATGGCTGACTTGCCATTTGGCCCTTTGCCCTGTGAAAGTAAAAGGCCGGGAAAATATAGACCGGAAGAAATCGTACGTTTTTGTCGCCAATCATCAGGGAGCTTTCGATATATTCCTTATATATGGCTTTTTAGGTGTTCCGATCAAATGGGTGATGAAAGCCGGTATCGCTAAAATCCCGTTTGTAGGAGCGGCTTGCCGGGCGGCCGGTTTTATCTTCGTCGATAATTCTACACCGAAAGCTGCTGCCCGTAGCGTGGTGGAAGCCGAACGCTGCCTGAAAAACGGAGCATCGGTGGTTGTATTCCCGGAAGGTTCACGTACATACGATGGAAAGATGATCCGTTTTAAGAAAGGAGCTTACCAGATGGCTGCCGACCAGCATCTGCCGATTGTCCCGATCACCTTGAACGGACCTTTTGACGTATTGCCGATCGGCTCGTTGAATATTCACCGGCACAAGATGGAAATGGTCATCCACCCGCCTATCCCGACTGAGAGAATGGATGCTTCCCATAAGGGATTGCAGCAGATGGCGGCTAAGACACAGGATATCATAGCGTCAGCCTTATGGGAGCAATATAAGTAATCTATTTCCAGGATTTTAGAATGCCGCGTTTGCAGACACTCAAGCTGAACCCGACGTTATCTCCATAGAGTGGGCCTGTATCTGCGGCTACCGTCCCCGTAAAGTCCCAACCTTGCAGGCGCGGATGGTGATATTTGACCTCCACCTGTCCGGAGTTGTTTCTTTGGTTATTCAAGAACGGGGCGTAAGGTGTCCCCCAGCTATTCATGAGCGTGTATTTAAGACGATAGGACACCCAGGGCGACAAGTCTCCTTCAAAAGCCAAATGCCAGGCACGGACACGTGTGTTCTTGAAATTCACATCCCCGTCCGTATTATATTGCGGAGAGGTCAGAAGTGGAGAGCCTATTCCATGTCCGAAATAAGAAGAACCGGTTTTATATTCCCCGTTGTTATAGTAATCATCCCCGCCGCCTCCGGGACCTTGGTACTTGTCATGATCGAAGATAATGAAATGGAACGGTCCGCTCTGATCGCGGGTAACCAGATATTCCGTTACGGCCTTCCGCAACCAAGGAAAACGCGGCAGGTCCAGTTGTACTCCCCAAAGCCCATCCGTCCCGTTCCCGAATATCATTCCGGACTTGTCTTCGAAATAATGCTGATGATAAGCTGCCAGCTTCCAGTTCGGCATCGTATATTCCAGCTTGAAGTCGTATGAACCGAAATGATTGCCAAGTACGTTAATCTGGTCCGACTGACTTGCATCGTCTCCGCCTTCGCTACCACAAACAACCCGGATAAAATCTTTCAGCGAATGAGGTTGTACGCCTGCTTTCGGATTGCTGGACGTGCCACCCCATTGCGCCCAATGTTGCACGCCGATAATACCGGAAAGCGGGAAATCGCTTTGCGTGTCCTTGATGCGGACATAAAAGGATTTATGATGCCAAAGGACATGCTTCACGTATGTTTGTTTCCCATTGGAAAAATCTTCCAGGTATTTGGTATCGAAAGACTTGCCTACCGCGAAATCACCCTTCACCTGCATCCGTCCCTTCGTGAGCGGTACGACGGTGAAATCCGGCATGCTCAGCTTTATTTCCGGAATCGGGCGTGCATTGGGAGAGAGAACCAGGTCACCGGAACTAAGGGATCGGTCCCAAAGCGAATGCCGGTTTTCTTTGCTTCCCACACTCAGAAGCATGCTCTTGTATCCCAACTCGGCATATATCTGTTGGATAAACACGTTACGATAACGGGGTACGGCTGCGACGAGATCCAGCCCTGTACTCCAACGGAATCCCTTTCCGAAATGTTGCTGGTGAAATACCCCGGCATTGAGGTAACCGTTGTTGGCGTCCAGAGGAACCGTCCCGTACCGGTTGCTCACCATCCAGAATGGAGTCGTGGACCCGCTGCTGGCCGATCCGAAGACTTCGGCTTTATACGAGGTCGCATCTTCTGCTTTTTCCGTCTGTGCGAAAGCATTGGCAGCATAGCAAAGGGCTGCTGCAATGATTGTCTGTAAGGCTTTCATTCCATATTTATTTTAACCGGACAAAGGTAAGGATTAAAACGAAGCCAGTCAAATACAGTACGATATGTATGGTCGCGCGAGTCCTTCCCGGAGAGTATCAGGTCATGCATCCCGTTCCGTATCGTGTCGCGCGTAACACGATTGCCCAGCTTTTGTCCGTATTTTTGAATATCGTCCACGTCCAGCACGATGTCGGAAGACAGATATTCTTTGTTCCAGTCTTTTGTTTCCGGAAATGACTTGCTTGACGACATCACCAGCACCGGGCAGTCCAGGTCGATCCCTTTCTGCACTTTTTTCTGCGCCTCCCGTATGGCCTTTATCCATCCGGCTTTTTTCGGATGAGCGTTTATCATTTTCCAGTCCGTGTTATATTCCCATTCTCCTTTAAACTGTTTGAGCAGGCTGTGGGCATACGAAGCATCCCCGTATCCCTGAACGGTCAGGTTCGGGAATAGTTTCCCTATGCAGGAAACTACAGGGATCACGATCTTTTCCATCATCCATCCGAAATTCCAGTCCAGGAAAGGGCTGTTCAATATCAACCCGTCGACGGGCAGTTTGCCTTTTTTGCTGTCCAGATAGTATGGCGTGATCAACCCGCCCGTAGAATGTGCCATTAGCCATATTCGCTCATTACCTTCTTCCCTGATAATGGCAAGGGCGGTATCGAGGTCCGCGAAATACTCTTTCAGGCTTTTGCAGAAGAAAGGATTCTGGTCCGGCAGTATCGAACGCCCGTATTTGCGGAGGTCCATCGCGTAAAAGTTATAACCGTGCGCATTCACGCTGTCGCCCAATTGCTTTTGAAAAAAATAGTCGTTGTAGCCATGTATGTACAGGATTGCCTGCTTGGTCTCCGGCAATTGCGGTTTCTTGACAAGCGTGCAGACAACTTTCCCCTCGTAGTCATCCGGCATCTGAATGGTCCGGTACAGATAATTGTCGCCCAGCATGTCCGGAACGTATTGGGCGGAGATGGCAGAAATGAATAGCAGTGATAAGATTGTAAAAAATAGTTTCCGTGTCATATCTGTTTTTTGTTTCTTGATTATTTAACGTATTCGTCCTGGCGTTTGTTGCAGGTCACCGGTTGCAAAGATACGATCTTTGTTTTTACCAACCTTATGGGTTAGCCACCGTAACCCTATGCTTTACGCCTCCTAACCCTATGGGTTATGAACCGTAAAGCGTAGGGTTTTGACCTTTCCTGAAAATCTGGGGCAGGATCGTTTTTTTTTTCTAAATTTGCAAACACTTTATATATGACCATCATGAAAACATTGTACTACTTTTTCTTATTTTGTTTTTGCGGCATCCAGTTGGCGGCAAAGAGCCGGAAAGCTGTTTTTGTCATAGTGGACGGAGTGCCGGCGGACCAGATCGAGCGTTTGCATACTCCGGCGATCTTCGATATCGCTTCCAAAGGAGCTTATGGCCGGGCGTATACGGGAGGCGAGATAGGCGGCTATTCCCAGACTCCGACCATTTCCGCTGTCGGATATACCAATCTGCTGACTTCGACTTGGTTTAACAAACATAATGTGGGAGGCAATTCGAACCTGAAGCCGAACTACAATTACTGGACGCTGTTCCGTATCGCCAAGGAACAGCCGCAACCCTGCAAGACGGCTATCTATTCAAGCTGGACGGACAATCGCACGGTGTTGCTGGGAGAGGGAAAGGAAGAGACGAACCGTCTGGAGATAGATATCGTGAAAGACGGTTATGACCTGGACACCATTTGTTTCCCTCATAAGGAGAAAGAATTGCATGTCTTTGACTATGACGAGAAAGTCTCGCTCGAAGCATCCAAAAGCATCCGCGAAGATGCTCCCGACTTGAGCTGGGTGTATCTTTGGTACACGGACGATGCCGGACACATAGCCGGGAATGGTGCTTTCTTTGACGAATATGTAAGAAAAGCCGATGAGCAGGTCGCCCGTATATGGGAAGCCGTGAAATACAGGGAGGCCAATTTCGATGAAGAATGGATGGTGGTCATAACTACAGACCACGGCCGTACGGAAAACGGATACGGGCACGGCGGGCAATCGTTGCGCGAACGGACCACCTGGATTTCGACGAACCTTCCCGTGAACGATTATTTCAAGAGCGGCCGGCTTGCCATTACGGATATCGCCCCTTCTGTTTGCCGCTTTATGGGATTCGAGGTTCCTCGGGATGTTTTGTGGGAGCAGGACGGGATGCCTTTTATCGGGAAGGTCGATATTTGCGGATTACGGACCTCCCCCTATGACCGCTCGGTCGAGCTATCCTGGGATTGCATTTCGGAAAAGAACGAGGTGACTGTTTATGTAGCCTGCGACAACAAGTTCAAGACTGGGCGTACGGACGAGTGGATCAAGGTGGCTACCGTGCCTGCCGCTGTCTGCAAGTACAGGGTCGATTTGACATCCCTTCCGAAATCGGATTTTTATAAATTCGTATTGGTTACCCCCAATAACCATTTGAACCGTTGGCTGAAATGGTAGTTATCATAAAGGGACATCCGATTTCCGGCCTGTCCCGGAATAAGTGTGTAGGTTGTTAATAATCGAAATTAACGTAGTGGAATTTGGATAATGTCATTTGTAGAAACTATATTTGCCGATAGAAACAACATACACACTTGCTTTTGGAGAATCGGAGAAATATAATAAATCCATTTGAAATAGATTCGGAAATGAATTTTGGCGTTTTTTACAATGCGTATTATCAGCGCTTTGTAAGATATGCTTTCTATTATGTAAATGATTTGCAGGCAGCCGAGGACCTTACGCATGATGCTTTGTTGTACTATTGGGAGAATAAGCAGAAGTTGCCAGCCGATACGGACGTCTTGGGATATATGCTGGAGTCGGTCAAGAACAAATGCCTGAATTACCTGAAGCATCTCCGGGTGGAGATCGAATACAACAAGAAACGCGCGGAGCTGCATGACTGGGAGATCGCAACACGTATCCGGACGTTGGAAGATGAAAGCTACAGCACGATCTTTTCCAAGGATATAATGAAAATCGTCATGGAATCTCTGTCCGAATTGCCGGAACAGACCCGCCGGATATTTGTGTTGAACCGCCTCGATTATAAATCAAGAAAAGAAATAGCGGCAACTTTAGGCGTTTCCCAACAGAAAGTAGACTATCACATCAATAAGGCTGACGACCACCTCCGCCTGAAACTGAAAGATTATATCCCCCTGGTATTGTTATTCCTGAGCTAAGGACCCCTTTCTTCTCAACAAGACGAGACGCTATTCTCAACAGCACGGGAAATGATTCTCGCTTGGGTGAGACAAGCCGGCGAAAAATTCGCGGGTTGAAGTTCCCGTAAAAAAATATATTCATATAGGCAAAAAAAGTCCGGTAGTGGTTGGGAATTTTCATCGCAAAGTTGCTCTACTTATAGAAACAGGAAAAAATGAAGCAAATAGATCAACATACACTGGTCCGTTACTTCCTGAAGCAGGTTTCGGAAGAAGAGAAGGAGGCGGTACGGCAATGGGTCGAAAGTAGCGAGGAGAACCGCCGGAACTTTGTACGCGAACGGATTCGCTTCGACGCTTCCATCTTGGTGGATGAGGCGGCGGTCGGGACTTCTACTCAAATCGTTACCGGCAAACGTCACCGGCTACATCCCGCATTGAGCTGGTCCTTGAAGGTTGCCGCTTCGGTTTTGATTCTGCTGGGAAGTTATTATCTGTATGATAATTACCGGATCGCCCGATTGGCACATACTTTTCAGTGCGTATATGTCCCGGCCGGCAACCGTACGAATATCCAGCTTCCGGACGGGACGAGCGTCTGGCTCAATGCCAACACGTCTCTCCGGTATCCGATGGCTTTTGGAGAAAACAGCCGGGAGATAATGCTGGACGGAGAAGCCTATTTCGAAGTGGCGAAAGATAAAAAGCCTTTTATCGTCAAAACAGGTAAATATGACGTGGAGGTGCTGGGGACAACTTTTAATGTCGAGGCTTATAAGGAGAAATCGGATTTTCGGACCATGCTCTATGAGGGCAAAGTCAAACTCTATAATGCGAAGAACCCGGAAGCGGTCTGTCTCTCTCCGGGACAAACGGCAGAGTTGGTGGGTGAGGTGTTGCAAGTCGTCCCCACGACAGAGTCCAACAGTTATCGTTGGAAAGACGGTTTGATTTATATCGAAGACAAGTCTTTCGATGCGATCATGGGACTGTTTGAAAAGTTCTATGACGTGCGGATCGTAGTCAACAACAAAGCCGTGAAAGATCTGGGCTATCGCGGGAAGCTCCGGATATCCGATGGCGTCGACCACGCCTTGCGCGTTTTGCAAAACGACTTCCCTTTCAAGTATAATCGGGATGAAGAGAGAAACATCATATATATTAACTGATAAAATCGATTTGCCTATGGGGAAGGATACATGAAGAACACATAAAAGAACCGGCGGTTGCGCCCACAACCACCGGCTCTCCAGTACATTGTTTAATATACTTATAAATTTAAAAGCAATCACAAAGATATGAAAAAACTTTTTTTATCCGAACCTTTCAAAGAAAAAGATTCGGGAAGAAAACCAATATGCAGAGTTATGAAGTTAACAGCGAGCTTTCTACTATTATGTTCATGTTTCGCTTTTGCCAGTCATGCAAATTCTCAAAATGCGAAAGTCAGTTTGAAAAAGAATCAAGTCCAATTGGAAGAGGTCCTTGACGAGATCGAGAAACAAACGGATTATTTGTTTGTTTCAAATCGGGAGGTCGATTTGAAGCAGAAGGTTTCTGTAAATTCAATGGGGAAGTCTGTACAGGAAGTATTGGCGGAAGTATTGAAAGGTACAGGTTTAACATTTACGATTGAAGGTGTAAATATAATGTTAACCCGTTGTGATGAAGTCGGTCAACTGCAGGTTAAAACCATCACTGGTAGAATCACCGATCAAAATGGCGAACCGGTTATTGGTGCAAATGTAGTAGAGATGGGGACAACGAATGGAACGGTAACAGATATGGAAGGTGGTTACTCTCTAAACGTTGGGACTGGTGCCATATTGTTAGTCTCTTATATAGGGTATATATCTCAAGAAGTCAATATAGGAAATCAAAACACGTATGATGTAACACTTTGTGAGGATTTTGAAGTCTTGGACGAAGTAATCGTGATAGGGTATGGGACTACCAAGCGAAAGGATTTTACGGGTTCTGTGACTTCTTTTAAGCTTGAAAGTTCGCCCATTTCATTGTCTTCCAATATGAATGCCCTTGAAACACTGAAGGGAAATGTCGCAGGTTTGGATATAGGTGCTACCAATACGGCAGGTGGGCAACCTTCTATGCAGCTGCGAGGACAAAACTCTATTTCCGGTTCAAACGACCCGCTAATTGTTGTTGATGGTATTATTTTCATGGGAAATATCAATGATATCAACCCAAATGATATAGCTTCTTTCGATATTTTGAAGGATGCGACATCAGCGGCAGCATACGGCTCCCGTTCGGCAAATGGTGTTATTGTTATTACCACTAAGCGGGGTAAAGCAGGTAAGCCTGTTATCAACTTGAATGTGACTGGAAGTATGCAGAATTGGCATTTGAGACCGGAGTTGATGCATGGAGAACAGTGGTTGAACATGGTTCGGGATAAGAATAGGTACGAAGATTACAGTTTCCTTAATAGCCAGCAAAGAATTAATTATGATGCCGGTAGAGAGGTGGATTGGTTAGATAAAACAACTCGTACGGGATGGATTCAGGATTATCAAGTTTCAGTTTCTGGAGCTGGGGAAACAATGAATTATTACTTGTCAACATCGTATACGGATAATCAAGGTATAATTGTAGGGGATGACTTCACTCGTATGACGATCTTGGGTAAAGTAGATACGGATATTGTTGATTGGCTGAAGATCGGTGTGGATGCGGCTTATACGCATTCGGACTATTCTGGTATTGGTGCTAATTTAGGCAATACGACAATTTTGACTCCTTATGATATGATGTATCGGGATGAGGCACAGACTTTAATCGAAAAATATCCAAATGGACAGAGTGAAGCAACTAATGCTTTATGGGGAGTTGATTCAAAAAACTTGGATGATGTGGATATACGAAATAATTTCCGGGCAAATGCTTTTATGGTTGTTAAGCTTCCTTGGGTGGAAGGTCTTAGTTATCGTTTGAACTATTCGGGTAATTTGGATTATAGACGTGCGGGGCAATTTTTTCATGAATCCTATTATGTACCGATAGGTCCGTATAATGATGACTCTCGCTATTCTATTACGACACAGCAGAGCTATTTGGCAAGTGCGAATGGTTATATTGAAAATGTTAAAACTACCAGTTGGGTGATTGATAATATTTTGAATTATAAAAATACATTTGGTAAACATTCTCTTGATTTGACGGCTGTGGCAACGCGAGATAGCAAATACTATAAATACGAAAAGAACACGGGACTTGACTTCTATTCCAATGGTAATACGATTTTGGGATTAGGCGGTTTGCATTATGCGAATACACAGAAATTTGTTTATAACAATAATAAACGTCGGAATGTTGGTTATTTTGCTCGTGTCTCTTATTCATTTGATGACCGATATTATTTGACAGCCTCTTATCGTAGAGATGGTGCTTCGGTATTTGGCACAGATAGTAAATGGGGTAATTTCGGTGCTGTAGGTGCTGCGTGGCGAATTACAAAAGAATCGTTCATGGAACAAGCTTCTTTCCTTAATGATATGAAACTGAAATTGTCTTGGGGTAAGAACGGTAACCAAGGTATAGATCCGTATGGAACACTTTCGATTGTGAATGTCGGTTCTTCCGGTGGAGTTTTTTATACATTCGGTGATAATGGACAACCTGTTTATGGTATCAAACAATCTGTTATAGGTAATTCAGCTTTGGGTTGGGAAACAACAGAGGCTTGGAATATGGGATTCGAATCATCTTGGTTGAACAATCGCCTGTTTGTTGATTGGGATGTTTACTTGTCTCGAACATCTGATCAGATATTTACACGTACTATTCCTGTCATGACCGGTTTCACAAATATGAAATCCTCTATGGGAGAAGTTCAGAACAGAGGTGTTGAAATGACAGTACGTTCTATTAATATCCAGAACCAGGATTTGACTTGGAGTACAAATGTTACATTCTGGTTAAACCGCAATAAGCTCATTCATTTGTATGGAGATGATTTGAATGGCGATGGAAAAGAAGATGATGATTTGGGTAATAGCTTATTTATCGGGCATTCTATTCACTCGATCTATGGATATAAGCAAGATGGTATCGTACAAAAAGAGGATGTGAAGTATATGGAACTTAATGGTGTTCAGGCTGGAACACCTAAATATGTAGATATGAATGGTGATGGTGTGATTACTGCTGAAGACCGCTCTATTATCGGCAATAGAGATCCGCGTTTCAAAGTAAGCATGAGCAATACGGTCTCTTGGAAGAATTGGGAGTTGTATGTAATGTTGGCAGGAACGTTTGGCGGAAAAGGTTATCTTCAGGAGTCGAACAAACCTGCATTTATGGCAGGCGGACGAGGAGATTTCTTCCAAGCTAATAATATTTATATTCCGTATTGGACGGAAGAAAATCCCAGTGATAAGTATCCGGCTGCATGGTTCTTAGGAGACGATTATTTCTTGGGACTTCAGAGTAGAGCTTATGTGCGTTTGCAGGATGTGACTCTTTCTTATAATTTCTTGCAGCCAGGTATCAAGAAGATTGGTATTAATAACTTGAAGGTTTTCTTTACTGGTAAAAACTTGGCAACCATAACAGGTTGGAAAGGTGGAGATCCAGAGTTGGGCAATCATGTTATAGGTGGAACTTGGCCGGTGGCGACAACACTATCGGTCGGAGCGAATATTAGTTTTTAGTCATTTATTCAGAATATCATTATGAAAACATTTAAATATAAAAAGTTGGGGGTAATTTTGTTAAGTGCATTGTTTTTAGTTAGTTGTAATGATAATGCGTTTTTGAAGGAGAATCCGGAAACGATTTATACGATAGACAATATATTTACAACTTCTAGCCAGATCAATCAGGTGATAACAAGCTGCTATGAACAAGTACGGTATATATATTGCCCTTACGATAGCTGGGATATGGAATTTTACGCTTATCGGTTAGGAAATGGAACGGACTTGTTTGATGTTCCGACAATTCGTTTTGGTAATCGTTTTAACGATTATAGTATATTGAGTTCACAGTCGGGAGCTTACTATAAAGTATATACTGCTTTTTATCAATTGATAAATATTGCAAATACGGCATTGGCAGCCACAGAACTGGAACAGATTGCATGGGCATCTGAAGCGGAAAAAGCGCATGCAATAGCTGAAGCGCGTTTTTTCAGAGCTTTTGCTTATCGGAATTTAGGTGAACTATATGGCGGTGTTCCTCTTGTAACAACTCTTGTGACAACTCCTCGTTATGATTATACTCGTGTAAGTCGTATGAAAATTTACCAATTTGCAATTGATGAATTGGAAGCCTGTTTGAATGATTTACCGGAAACGGTTGCGGAGACAGGTCGGTTGGTAAAAGCAGTTGCTTTGCATAATTTGTGTCAATTATATATTGACAAAGGCGTCACGATGCAAGAAGAAGGAAGCGGAGATGCTAAAAGCGCGTTTGAGCAAGCAATTCAATATGCGAACGAAGTCATTGATGGAGGAATTTATCAACTAATGATCAATCGATTTGGAACGAGAGCTAATGAAGATCCTCAATTTTATTATGCGAATAACCAGGCGGCCCAGACTTCGGATCATTTATATTCCAATGCAGGTTATTCGATAGAAGGAAATGTGTTTTGGGATTTGTTCCAAGTTGGTAACCAGGATTATCAAGCGGGTAATAAAGAGTCTATTTGGACTTTGCAGATTGATTATGATGTGTATAAAAAAGAAGGTGCAAAAGGTTCTATATATGCCGCTTATTATTGTCCTGTTTTCAGAGATCAAGGTGGTAGTTATGCGATTGGCTCAATGGAAGATGTTGGAGGTTTAGGAACTTGCGGTGTTATGCCTACTTTTTATACACGTGATATAATTTATGAAGGAAAATGGGCTGATGATATGCGAAATTCCGATGCAGTGTTCCGTAGAACAATTTTGGGAAATGTGGAAGGAACAGAATATTATGGAAAAGCGATTCCTTGGAACTTGCTTTACAAGGAGGATGCGAACGGTCAGAAGAATGACGCTGCGACTACCCAATTGTATCCTATTTCTTGTAAGGTAGGACCTGATTATTATACAGGAGTAGAAGACGGAGAGGATCGGTCGCGACTTTTCCGAGACGACTACCTGATTCGTTTACCTGAAACTATATTGTTGCGTGCGGAAGCAAAAATGAGAGCAGGGAATCTTCAAGGTGCTGCAAATGATATCAATATGCTTCGTTCGCGAGCGAAATGTGACTATCTTGTTACTGCTGCTGATATGAATGTAGATTTGATTCTGGATGAACGAGCTCGTGAATTGGTTTATGAAGAGGTTCGTTGGAATACGCTTCTTCGTATGGGGGGGACTGTCGCGATTGATCGTATCAAGAAGTATGCTTACTGGGATTATCCTCGGACAACTTTGAATAAAGAATTTAATTTGTGGCCGATTCCTCAGACGGTAATAGATACGAATAAAGATGTAAAGTTAGAGCAAAATCCAGGTTGGTAGTATTTATGTATAGGAGGAGAGTCAAAATTCACAATCTTGTCATTTCGGGTTTGGACTAGGATTGCATCCTATACTGATAATTAGTATAAGATGGAGGATTAAGTCCACTGTGACAAAACAGAATTTTGACTACCTCCTTATTTTTAATTATTAATGTTGATCATAAAAACATCACATATGAAAAATATTTATTGCTCTATATTGCTTATCCTTATAATCTCGTGTCAGTCACTTTCTCCTGTGGAAGTCAGTGGGTTGCGGTGTGAGGCATTGGAAAATCCGTTAGGGATTGATAATACTTCTCCGCATTTTAGTTGGTTATTGAAATCGAGGGATGAAGGTTGCCAGCAGACAGCTTATCAGATTTTGGTCGCCTCTTCTAAACAATTGTTAGACGAAGGAAAAGCTGATCTTTGGAATACGGAAAAGACGGTGTCTGATCAATCCATTTGGATTCCTTATCAAGGAGCGACATTGTCTTCCAAAAGCTATGCCTATTGGAAAGTCCGTATTTGGGATGAAAAAGGAAATGTGAGTTCGTGGAGTCAACCTGCCTATTTCTCTGTGGGGTTGCTGAGTATGGATGATTGGAAGGGGCGATATATCGGGATGAATAATGATTCGGAAATACATTCTTCTCCTTTATTTCATAAGGTATTCCAATGGAATGGAGATAAAGAGAAAGCACTTCTGCATGTCAATTCTTTGGGATACCATGAGGTTTATATTAATGGATTGGCTATTTCGGATGCTGTGTTAACTCCTGCTGTCTCTCAATATGACAAACGTTCTCTTGCTGTGACGTATGAAGTAACAGAATATTTACAAAAAGGGGAGAATGATTTGGTAATTTGGTTAGGACAAGGTTGGTATCATGATGGAATGCCAGGTGTAGAAAAGGGGGGTCCGTTTGTACGTGCTCAATTGGAAGAAGGTAGTGGAGGTTCTTGGAACGTTTCCTTGATGACCGATTCTTCATGGAATGTTCGTGAAAGTGGTTACCAATCAACTTGGAGAAAGTATCGGTTAGGTGGAGAAATTGTGGATGGTTCCTTGCTTTTGCCGGATTTTACGGCTTCATCCTTGCGTCAAGTGCAATGGGAGGTGGCGAAAGAAACAAAAATCCCTGCTCATCAGACGACTTCGCAAATGGTGGAACCTAACTTGATACAAAAAGAATTTCACCCTTTATCTGTTCTTTCATTAGGAGATACGGCTTGGGTGTTTGATATGGGAACCAACTTTACCGGTTGGACAAAAATTCGTTTTCCCCAGTTGGCTTCACAGCAACGCATACAAATTAACTATTGTGATTTTTTGGATACTCAAGGAAATTTTATCGATAATTTGAACTATGATGTGTATATCGCTTCTGGAAGAAAAAATGAAGTGTTCACGAATAAATTCAATTATCATGCTTATCGTTATTTGAAGATATCTAACTTGAACAAAGCTCCCGCTTTATCTGATGTGACAGCCTGTTTGATTCATACTGATTATAAAGGGAATTCTTCATTCGCCTGTTCGGATGAAGATTTGAATGCGATTCATCGGATGGTGCAACATACATTGGACTGTTTGACATTGGGTGGAAATATGGTAGATTGTCCGCATGTTGAAAGATTGGGGTATGGAGGTGACGGAAATGCCTCGACTGTGACAATGCAGACAATGCATAATATGGCGCCTTTGTATATGAACTGGATGCAGGTATGGATCGATTGTATGCGTGAGGATGGGGGTTTGCCTCATACAGCTCCTAATCCATTCTCGGCAGGAGGCGGACCTTATTGGTGTGGATTCATTATTACTGTATCTTGGCAAACGTATGTCAATTATGGAGATAGTCGTTTATTGGAACGTTATTATCTTTATATGCAAAAGTGGTTGGAATATGTTTGGTTGTATTCTTCAGAAGGTCTGCTGAAGCAGTGGGGAAGTGTAGACTATCGCAATTGGTATTTGGGGGATTGGGCAACACCTGTCGGTATAGATCAGACGGACCTTGCATCTATTGATGTGGTCAATAATAGTTTCGTTGTGGTTTGTTACGAAACAATGGCTAAGATAGCACAAGTGTTGGGTAAGCAACAAGATGTTCTGTCTTATCGTGGAAAGGCTGATTCTTTGAAGAAGTTGATTCACAAAACGTTTTTTGATCCTAAGCAAAAGAGTTATTCAACAGGAACACAAATAGATTTGATTTATCCGATGTTGGCAGGAGTGACTCCTCAAGAAGAGTTGGCAAACGTGGAAAACACGTTGTTTTTAGTGACTGCGGAGCGGTTTAAAGGACATTTATCTACAGGGTTAGTTGGTGTTCCGGTCATTACCGAATGGGCTATAAAGAATAAACAGGCGGATTTTATATATGCGATGTTGAAGAAGCGTGAATATCCGGGCTATTTATATATGATAGATAATGGAGCAACGACTACTTGGGAACATTGGAATGGTGAACGTAGCCATATACATAATTGCTATAATGGTATTGGTTCTTGGTTCTATCAAGCTTTAGGTGGTATTTTACCAGATGAGGAGAATCCAGGTTATAAGCATCTGTTTATATTGCCGCAATTGGTGAAAGGAGTGGATTGGGTGAAAGTTTCGAAAGATACACCTTTCGGTCCTTTGAGTGTAAATTGGGAAAAGACTGATTCTTCCTTTAATATGGATATTTCTATTCCGAACGGTTCAGAAGCGACATTGGATTTACCGGTGGCAGCAAAATCGGTAATGATTAATGGAGTGAAGTCTGATAAACTGAATCATATAAAAATAAAGTCAGGAGATTATCAAATTCTTGCAAAGTTCAATTGAATTACGTATTTATAAATAGCAGAGGCATTCCGTGCATTTTTATAAAGAGGCGGAATGTATTCTGTTTTTTCTCAAATATGAATAGAGAAGATAAGATCAAAATAGAATTGCTTTGTTTCCATATATTCCGTTAATCCACAAAGCAAACAGTTTGTTAGGAGATTTGCGAAGAAAGTCTCTTTTCGTTTCATCTGGATATCCGTATGTGCCGGTAAAATATTCAGAGGCGGATTGGTGAGTAGCGTTATAAACTTTAAAAAGAATAATATCATGGTTTGTCAGTTCAAAAATAAATCTTACCTTTGCACCGCAAAAAAATAATAGTAATAACAATACAAAACAGTGTTTTATGAACAATTACGAAACCGTTTTCATTTTGACTCCCGTTTTGTCTGACGCTCAGATGAAGGAAGCGGTAGAAAAATTCACGAACCTCCTGAAAGAACAGGGTGCTGAAATCGTGAACGAAGAAAATTGGGGTTTGCGCAAATTAGCTTATCCTATCGACAAGAAAACAACAGGCTTCTACCAGTTGGTTGAATTCAAGGCAAATCCGGAAACAATCGCTACGCTGGAAATTAATTTCCGTCGTGACGAACGTGTGATTCGCTTCCTGACTTTCCGCCAGGATAAATATGCAGCAGAATATGCCGCAAAGAGAAGAAGTTTGAAATCATCTAAAGAAACAGTAAAGGAAAATTAATCATGGCAGCAACTCAATCAGAAATCAGATATTTGACTCCGCCTTCAGTAGACGTTAAAAAGAAAAAATATTGCCGTTTCAAAAAGAACGGTATCAAGTATATCGATTACAAAGATCCTGAATTCTTGAAGAAATTCCTGAATGAACAGGGAAAGATTCTTCCGCGTCGTATCACAGGGACTTCTTTGAAGTTTCAGCGTCGTATCGCTCAGGCTGTTAAAAGAGCTCGTCACCTGGCGTTGCTTCCTTACGTAACCGATTTAATGAAATAATAAAAGAGAGGAGACAGAATATGCAAGTTATTTTGAAAGAAGACGTAATCAACTTAGGTTACAAGGACGATATCGTAACGGTTAAAGACGGTTACGGACGTAACTTTCTAATCCCCACGGGTAAAGCAGTTATCGCATCTGAGTCTGCGAAGAAAGTGTTAGCTGAGAACTTGAGACAGCGTGCTCACAAGTTGGCTAAGATCAAAGAAGATGCTCAGGCTTTGGCTGCTAAGTTGGAAGGCGTTGCCCTGACAATCGGTGCTAAGACAAGTTCTACAGGTACAATCTTCGGTTCTGTAACGAACATCCAAGTTGCTGATGCGCTGGCAAAAGCAGGTTTTGAAGTAGATCGTAAGATTATCTATATCAAGGAATCTGTTAAGGAAGTTGGTAATTACAAAGCCATCCTGAAACTTCATAAAGAAGTATCGGTTGAAATTCCTTTTGAAGTGGTTTCCGAATAATTTCACCGGATATATAAATAAAAAGGGCGATTCTTTGCGAATTGCCCTTTTTTTATTTCAGATCAGCCCAGTTTTACTCGTCAAAAAGCATTACATTTGTCCCGAATTTGCAATAAATTTTGAAGTGGCGAAAAGTGCTTTTCTATATATCAATTTGATAATGGCTTTGTTTTTCGTTTTGCCTGCAATACAGGCAAAGGAAAAAGTGTTTACGGTGGTGATCGATGCCGGGCATGGGGGGAAAGATCCCGGTGCGCGTGGTTCGTCCATCAATGAAAAGGTCATCAATCTGGCAGTGGCTCTCAAGCTCGGCAGCCTGATATCGGAAAAGCACAATGATGTGAAAGTCATTTATACGCGAAAAACGGATGTCTTTATCGAATTGGACGAGCGCGCGAACATCGCCAACCGGAATAAGGCGGACCTGTTTATTTCCATCCATACGAATGCGGTGAAGAGGGGCAGTACGGTGTCCGGAACGGAGACTTACACGTTGGGTTTGGCACGTACGGACGAGAATCTGGAAGTGGCTATGCGCGAGAATTCTGCGATCCTTTTGGAAGATAATTATTTGCAGAAGTATGAAGGTTTCGATCCGACCTCTTCTGAATCATATATTATTTTCGAATTTATGCAGAATAAGCACATGGAACAAAGCATCAGTCTGGCTTCGGAGGTACAGAAATGTTTTACTTCCGTCAATCGTAATAACAGGGGAGTCCGGCAGGCTGGTTTCCTTGTGTTGCGTAAGACGAGTATGCCAAGCGTTCTCGTGGAGTTAGGGTATATTTCGAATCCTTCGGAAGAACGCTTTATGAAAACCAAAGAAGGACAAAACAAGCTGGCGACCGCTATTTATAACGCTTTTACAAAGTATAAGTGGGAATATGACCGCAGGCGCGGTGCGTTAGCGGGAAATGCAAGCGTCGCTCCAATGTTGGAAGTTATTGATAATACTGTTGGAAGTCAAGCTGTTTCGGCGCCTCCTGGAAGTGAAGAATATATTCGTCAAAAGCATAAAACCGAGGATGCCAATCGAAGCTCCGTCTCAAAACCGGTAACCTCCATGAAGCAGGGGGAGCAGGTTAAAAAGGGGCAAACGGTTTATAAAATACAAATACTTACCTCGGATAAAAAACTTTCTCCCGGTTCTAAATTGTTTAAAGGATATAAGAATGTCGATTTCTTTATCGAGAAAGGTCTTTATAAGTACACGTATGGCGAAACAACGAGTTTTGAGTCTATTCGTAAGTTGCGTCGGCAGGTGGTAAAAGATTTTAAAGACGCTTTTATAGTCGCCTTTAAAGATGGAGAGAAAGTGAAATATTGACAGTAACAGAAATTATATATAGAGAAGAAATGAAAAATATGTTCACCAAAGAGGCAAAGATCGGACTAGTGTCTATAGTCAGTCTGGCATTGTTATATGTAGGAATTAATTACTTGAAAGGGATCAATCTGTTTAAGCCGACAAATCATTATCTGGTGGCTTGTACGAACGTAAAGGGAGTGACGGTTTCAAGTCCTGTGTTTGTGGAAGGCTTTAAGGTTGGCTTGGTGCGTGAAATTATTTATGATTATGATGCCGTAGATAAGATCTCGATTGATATCAGCCTGGAAGATCATATGAAGATTAACAAAGGTAGCTATATTACAATCGTGAACAGTTTCCTCGGCGGTGGTGAATTGCATATCCATCTGAACAAATATGTGAACGACTATCTGAAACCTGGTGCGGTGATCGAGGGACGGATGGAATCGGATATGATGCAGTCCGTGCAGGAAAAGATTCTTCCGCAGGTGGAACTGCTTTTGCCGAAGATCGATTCGATCTTGGGTGGTTTGCAAACGTTGGTAAATCATCCGGCATTAGCCCAGTCTTTGAACAATATAGAGACGACGACCAGTAGTTTGGCTGTTTCTTCCCGCCGGCTCAATCAGATGCTAAGTAAAGAGGTTCCGGGTATTATGAGCGACCTGAAGGTTATTACCGGGAACTTTGCCGATGTCAGCACGGATTTGAAAAAGTTGGATCTGGCAACGACCGTGAACGTGGTAAATGCAACATTGGATAACGTGGAGCAGATGACGCGTAAATTGAACTCTAAGGATAATAGTATGGGACTTCTGCTGAACGACCGTGCTCTTTACGATAATCTGAACGGTACGGCAGACAATGCCTCTAAGCTTTTACTGGATTTGAGACAGAATCCCAAAAGATATGTTCATTTTTCCGTATTTTAAGATTGCATAAGATTTCTTGTGTAAACTGTTTATCAGGAATTGTTCCAATGAAACGAGAAAGTGTGAAATACCGAGGTTTGGCTTCTGTAAGGTCTTTATTTATAGAAATATAACTGGAGTATAAATGTTTTATGACGTCGGCCTTTTGGAAAATCATGAAGTATAAAAAATACTCTTAAACAATGGTTTTCTATAATTCTAATGTTTTAAAATAAAGATATTCAGATTGTTGGAATTAACTGCTTGACAATAAATAAAATATTGAACAATCAAAAGTTCCAAACAAAATGATACTTTTTTTTTCGGAATAAATTTCTAAACTTTGTAGTCGTAAAATAGAAATTGAAGTTGTAAGTATAGTTGGGAGAGTCAAAAAACATGCAGACTGAATATCAAACTTTGTGGAATAAATGCCTCGCAGTCATTAAGGACATCGTTCCTGAGGCCGCTTTTAACACATGGTTCAAACCGATCATACCATTATCATACGAGGATAATAAATTTACGATTCAAGTACCCAGCCAGTTCTTTTATGAGTATCTGGAAGAGAAGTATGTGAACGTATTGAAAGTTACGTTATATCGTGTGATAGGGCAGGGGACGATATTGAACTATCGTATCAAGGTCGTTGATAAGGTGAAAGAAGATGGTATGATTACTTTGCCTACCGGTAATGACGCTCCCCGTGCCGGTAAGAAAAGTGCGGATATCCCTTCATTATTCGAATCTAAAGCCCGTCAGGATTGGGATTCTCATCTGAACCCCAAATACAACTTCGATAATTATTTTGAAGGAACAAGTAACCGTCTGGTTCGCTCTTCGAGCGAAGCTATCGCCCGGGAACCGGGAAAGACTTTTAATCCGATGTTCGTGTTCGGTGCATCTGGTGTAGGCAAGACCCATTTGTGTCACGCGATCGGTAACCGCATTCAAGAAATCCATCCGGCAAAGAAGGTGTTGTATATATCGGCTCACCTGTTTACCGTGCAATATACGGAGGCTATCCGGAAAAATACAACAAACGACTTCATGTATTTCTATCAGGGGGTGGATGTGTTAATTCTCGATGATATTCAGGAATTGATTGGAAAAGATAAGACACAGAATACATTTTTCCATATATTCAATCATTTGCATCTGTTGGGGAAGCAGTTGATCCTGACCTCGGACAAGGCTCCTGTCGATTTGCAGGGGATGGAAGAGCGTTTGATTACTCGCTTGAAGTGGGGGTTGACGGCGGAGCTGGATCGTCCTGATTTGGATTTGCGCAAAAAGATCCTGAAAAACAAGATCAGTCATGATGGTGTGGTGATTCCGGACGATGTATTCAATTTTATTGCAAGCAACGTGACGGAGAATGTACGCGATGTGGAAGGTATCGTTGCTTCATTGCTGGCTTATTCTACGGCGTTCAACCGGATGATTGACCTGCCTTTGACTAAACAGGTGGTAAGTCGTGTCGTGAAACTGGAAAAGAAGCAGGTGTCCGTGGAATCTATTCAGGATGTAGTCTGTAAATACTATAATTTGGAACTGGCCGCCATCCAGACCAACTCACGTAAGCGCGAGATCGTGCAGGCACGCCAGGTTACGATGTATTTGGCGAAGAAATATACTGACAGTTCTTTTTCTCATATCGGGAAGATTGTCGGGAAGCGTGATCATGCGACAGTTCTCCATGCTTGTAAGACGGTAAGGGATCAGATTGAAACGAATAAATCTTTCCGTTCTTCGGTTGAAGAGATCGAGGCTTTGCTCAAGGCTTGATTTAATGTAATTTCTATATGAAAGGATGTACTTTAGAGGTGCGTCCTTTTTTTGTTTTTGGGAACCTTCTTGTGGGTTAAGTTTTCTTTTTGGGAAACTTTTTGAACCGAATCGGGCGGTAATATGTTGATATATAATATGGTTTGGGGGAGGAATGGAAAACTTGTCAATAATAGATATTTTCTTAGTTGAATAATTTGGCTAATCCATAAACTATGCTTAAACTTGCATGTCATTAAACTTAAAACAATCGTGAATCGTAAAACTTACACTTTCGATGAAGCGTTTAATGCTTCACTGGACTACTTTGCCGGCGATGAATTGGCCGCAAAAGTATGGGTAAATAAATATGCCTTGAAGGATGCATTCGGGAATATCTATGAGAAATCTCCCGTTGACATGCATCGCCGTTTGGCGAATGAAATTGCCCGTGTAGAAAGGAAGTATCCCAACCCGTTGTCAGAAGAGGAACTTTTTAACCTGTTTGATCATTTCCGTTATATCGTGCCACAGGGAAGCCCGATGACGGGCATTGGCAATGAATTTCAAATAGCCTCACTCTCTAACTGTTTTGTAATCGGATTGGATGGAGATGCTGATTCGTATGGTGCGATTATTCGAATTGATGAGGAACAAGTACAATTGATGAAGCGTCGTGGTGGGGTTGGTCACGATTTATCACATATTCGTCCGAAAGGATCTCCTGTCAAAAACTCGGCGTTGACATCGACCGGGTTGGTTCCTTTTATGGAACGTTACTCGAATTCAACTCGTGAAGTAGCCCAAGACGGTCGTCGTGGTGCTTTGATGCTTAGCGTTTCCATCAAACATCCGGATTCGGAATCATTTATTGATGCCAAGATGACGGAAGGGAAGGTGACGGGGGCCAACGTTTCGGTGAAGATCGATGATGAATTTATGCAAGCGGTGGTCAATGAGACTCCTTATAAACAACAATATCCGATCAACTCGTCGGAACCAACCAATGTGAAGGAAATCAATGCGGCTGAACTTTGGAAGAAAATAATTCATAATGCATGGAAGTCGGCTGAGCCGGGTGTGCTTTTTTGGGATACGATCTTGAAAGAGTCGGTGCCCGATTCGTATGCAGATCTCGGATTCCGTACCGTATCGACCAATCCTTGTGGGGAAATTCCTTTGTGTCCGTATGATAGTTGCCGGTTGTTGGCGATTAACTTATATTCGTATGTCGTCAATCCTTTCACGGAAGAGGCTTATTTTGATTTTGACCTGTTCCGGAGACATGTTATCCTGGCACAACGTATTATGGACGATATCATTGACCTGGAATCAGAAAAGATTGAAAAGATTCTGGAGAAGATCGATGCCGATCCCGAATCATTGGAAGTAAAACAGAGCGAACGCCACCTGTGGGAGAAGATCCAGAAAAAGACCTTGCAGGGACGTCGTACCGGTGTGGGCATCACTGCCGAAGGTGATATGATTGCTGCTTTGGGATTACGTTATGGTACGGAAGAGGCGACGGACTTTGCCGAAAAGGTACAGAAGGTGTTGGCTTTGGCTGCCTATCGTTCTTCTGTGGAAATGGCCAAAGAGCGTAGATCATTCGATATCTATGATCCAAAACGAGAAGAGAAGAATCCGTTTATTAACCGTTTGCGTGAAGCTGATCCGGAACTATATGACGACATGGTGAAATATGGTCGCCGTAATATCGCCTGTTTGACCATCGCACCAACCGGGACGACCAGTTTGATGACGCAAACTACTTCGGGTATCGAGCCGGTATTCCTGCCTGTATATCGCCGTCGTCGCAAGGTGAATCCGAACGATGCGGAAGCACGTGTTGACTTTGTAGACGAAACAGGTGACGCGTTCGAAGAGTATATCGTGTTCCATCATAAATTCGTGACTTGGATGCGGGCCAACGGTTTTTCCGCTTCGAAGAAATATACGCAGGAAGAAGTGGATGTATTGGTTGCCAAGTCCCCTTACTATAAAGCAACCTCAAACGATGTAGACTGGTTGCAGAAAGTTCGTATGCAAGGACGCATCCAGAAGTGGGTAGACCATTCTATCAGTGTGACGATTAACTTGCCGGCTGATGTGACAGAAGACCTTGTAAACTCTTTGTATGTGGAAGCTTGGAAGTGTGGTTGTAAGGGGTGTACGGTCTATCGTGACGGTTCCCGTTCGGGCGTATTGTTGTCTGCGGATAATAAAAAGAAGAAAAAAGAAGAGTGCAACCGTATGGAACCGCCGGTTATCGTGGTTACCCGTCCTCGCGAACTGGAAGCCGATGTAGTGAGGTTTCAGAACAACCGTGAAAAGTGGATCGCATTTGTCGGTTTGCTGAATGGACGCCCATACGAGATATTTACCGGGCTTGCTGATGACGATGAAGGTATCATGTTGCCGAAGAATGTTTCGAAAGGTAGCATTATCAAGAGTTATGATGAGGATGGTCAAAAGCATTACGATTTCCAGTTCAAGAACAAGCGTGGTTATAAAATGACGATCGAAGGTCTGGATGGTAAGTTCAACCCGGAATTCTGGAACTATGCCAAATTGATCTCTGGCGTCTTGCGTTACGGTATGCCGATCGATCAAGTGATCAAACTGGTTCAAGGTATGGAACTGAATAATGAATCTATCAACACCTGGAAGAATGGTGTGGAACGTGCTTTGAAGAAATATTTGCTAAACGGTACGGAGGCAAAAGGACAGAAATGCCCGAATTGTGGACATGAAACACTTGTCTACCAGGAAGGTTGTCTGATCTGTACCAATTGCGGTGCTTCAAGATGCGGCTGAAAAGATTTATGATTTATCGTCGATGTGTAAATCATAATCAGAAATCATAAATATATTAAAGTACCATGAAAATCACTTTTAATATTAACTTCCATACTGTTTGGGGGCAGAAGTTATGTGTTGTAGGATCGATTCCTGAATTGGGTTCCTGGGAGTCGGCTTTGGCAAAAGAAATGAGCTATAAGGGAGATGGGAACTGGCAGCTTGAGCTGGAAGTGGCCTCTCCTGTCAAGGATATAGAATACAGATATTTTCTGAGTGTAAACGATAGGCAGATATTTGAGGAATGGGAAAAGAACCATCAGGTATTTTTTATCGGTCAGGCGGATCAATATACGTTATATGATTATTGGCAGGTTCGCCCTGCTAATCTGGCCTTTTATTCCTCCGCATTTACTAAAAGTTTGTTTGCCCATCCGTGTAATACACACGAACGAGTGGTAAAGAGTGGAAAAAGGTTGACTATAAAGATATCCGTTCCGCGTGTCGAAAAGAACCAGCGTGTGGCTATTACCGGCAATCAGGAATGTTTGGGTAACTGGCATCCTGATAAAGCGTTGATATTGAGTTGTGATACTTTCCCTGTATGGCATATAGACTTGGATGCTAATGAGATTACTTATCCGTTGGAATATAAATTTTTGATCTGTGATGACCAGCAACAACCTTTATACTGGGAAGAAGATGAGAACCGTGTCTTGAATCTGCCTTCTCAACAGGAAGGAGAGACCGCGATCGTTTCGGGTCTTTATTTTCGTGACAATCTGTCCTTGTGGCGGTGTGCTGGTTCGGTGATCCCGGTCTTTTCCTTACGTTCGGAAAAAAGCTTCGGCGTCGGTGACTTGAGAGATTTGCGTATGTTGGTGGATTGGGTCAAGAAAACGCGGCAACGTATCATTCAGGTGCTTCCGATGAATGACACGACAACGACGCATACCCGTAATGATTCGTATCCTTATAGTGCCATTTCAATTTATGCTCTTCACCCAATGTATATCAGTTTGCTTGATTTGGGAGAACTGGCAGATCCGGAAAGAGCAGCCTTTTTCGCACGAAAACAGGCTGAGTTGAATGATTTGGATGCTGTAGACTACGAACAGGTCGTTCGATATAAACTGGAATATTGCCGGGAATACTTCAGGCAGGAGGGGGAGGCGATTCTGTCCACGGCCGGATATCGGGAGTTCTTTGCGCAGAATGAACGTTGGTTGATGCCCTATGCTGCCTATTGTTACCTGCGTGACACGTTCCGGACTTCCGACTTTACACAATGGGAAGAATATTCTATATTTGACGAAAATAGCATTTGTGAGCTTTGTTCCGTGACAGGTAAGGGGTATTCGGAAATATCTTTTCAGTATTTCCTGCAATATATCCTGCATACCCAGTTTAAAGGTGTTTCCGATTATGCTCGCAAGAACGGGATCGTGCTGAAAGGAGATTTGCCTATAGGAGTGAACCGTACGAGTGTAGAAGCATGGATGGAACCGAAATATTTCAATATGAGTGGGCAAGCCGGTGCTCCACCTGACGATTTTTCTGTGAATGGTCAGAACTGGGGGTTCCCGACCTATAATTGGGATACGATGGAGAATGATGATTTCTTCTGGTGGAAAAAACGTTTCCATAAGTTAGAAGATTATTTCGATTGCTTCCGTATCGATCATATTTTGGGTTTTTTCCGTATTTGGGAAGTACCGTTGGATTATGTTCAGGGACTTTGCGGGCATTTCAACCCGGCTTTGCCGCTTACCTCGAATGAGATCGAACAATACGGTTTGAGTTTTAATGAAGCCAATCTGACTACTCCGCATATTAATTGTGAGTTTTTACCTGAATTGTTTGGCGATCGGACGGAAGAGGTTATCGGTACGTTTCTGGACCAGTCGTCATCGCGATATTTCAGGTTGAAACCTTTTTGCGATACGCAACGCAAGGTAGAAGCCTTGTTTGCTGGAAAGACGGACGAAATATCCCTTCGAATCAAGAATGGGTTGTTTGCTATAGCCAATGAAGTGCTGTTCTTGCGTGACCCGCGTGACCCGGATAAATTCCATCCGCGTATTTTGGCCAGCCAGTCCTATCTGTATCGTGAATTGAGTGCTTCCGACCAGTATGCTTTCGACCAGTTGTATTGGGACTTTTTTTATCATCGCCATAATGAGTTTTGGAAGGCGCAAGCCTTTAGCCGTTTGACTCCGTTGGTAGGTGGCACGAATATGCTGGTATGCGGCGAGGATTTAGGGATGATTCCGGAGTCTGTACCAGATGTGATGAACAAGTTGCAGATATTCAGCCTGGAAATAGAACGTATGCCAAAGACTCCGCAACGCGAGTTCACGGATTTGCATAAACTACCTTATCATTCGGTCTGTACGACATCCACTCATGATATGACTCCGCTCCGTAGTTGGTGGAAAGAGGACCGCGGTAAGACGCAGCGTTATTATAACAATGTGTTGGGACATGCCGGGGATGCGCCGGAAGAATGTACGGCGGATGTGGCGACGCAGATCGTCTCCAATCATCTGGCAACCTCTTCGATGTTGACCATTATCCCCATGCAAGACTGGTTTGCTATGGACGATTCTGTCAAGCGGAGAGATTACGAAGCGGAACGTATCAATGTCCCGTCCGATCCGAACCATTACTGGTGTTACAGGATGCACATTACGTTGGAAAAACTGATCGAGGCAGATAGCTTGAATAATAAGATTATAGAACTGATTAAGAATTCAGGGAGGAAATAAGGGTGGACATTTTGTTTGCTTTGCAATTTTTAGGCACGGATGCTCATGCAATCCGTGCCTAAATTATATAAAGTAATAAATTGGATTTTATTTTGATGCCTTTTCTTCACCTGACATCTTGCAAACTCCGTTGAAACGGGCGTTCGGTTCGATCTCCAGAGTTTGGGTGATAATGTCGCCTTTGATGACGGCTGTTGCTTTTAGGACAAGTTTGGCACTGACACGTATAGTACCTTCCACTTCTCCCAATATTTCGGCATTTGCTGAAATAATATTTCCCGTGACTTTTCCTTTCGGTCCGATCACGATCTTACCGCTACAATTTACGTCTCCTTCGATTATGCCATCGAGGCGGAAATCAGTTTCCGTTATGATATTCCCTTTTACAGTAGTACCGGCCGCGAGGGTGTTATGCAACCCGCTGTTTGTGTTTTCTTCTTTTTGTTTTATTCCCATCATATATGTAGTTAGTTGCTTAGTGCAAATATAAGACTATTTTTTGGCAGAAAGGTTTACTTTATTTACATTTACAGATAAAATAACGAATTATGACAACAAGGATAGAGCTGGAGGCAATGAAATTCTATGCCTACCACGGGGTGATGCCGCAAGAGGCAAAGGTTGGAAATCATTTTGTCGTGAACTTGGTTCTTACGGCTTCTTTGGAACAGGCCGTGAAAAGTGACGAACTGGAGGATACGATCAACTACGCTACTGTTTATACAATCGTGAAAGAGCAGATGGATATACCTTCCAAGCTGATCGAACATGTGGCAGGACGGATTTTGTATGCTCTGAAAGATCGTTTTCCCGGACTGGCGGCTATTGAGTTGAAACTCTCCAAGCTTAATCCACCCTTTGGAGGTGATGTCCATAGTGCATCAATCATTCTTAGCGAAACGTTTTTTTGACATTATCCTTTGGAAGCGTGTTGAAAAGCCATCGGTTATCTTCTCCGGAGGGGAGGTGAGTATGAACTTCCTTTTCCCCTTTCATAAGGTTTGACAGATTTTTATAATTTAGCCTGTCTGTTATTTGGCGGGAGAGCTATATGCTCCGTATCTTTGTGGCTTGAAGCACAAATAATATATTCACCATGGCATTTACCAACAATGTAATGATTGTCCGCCACGGATTGCTGGCGAAGTTAGTGAAACTTTGGAAAGAAAACCGTCTGCTTGAGGAGATAGACCGGTTGCCTATCGAGTTGAGTCCCCGTAAGTCGAAAGTCATAGGTCGTTGCTGTGTACACAAGGAGCGAGCTGTTTGGAAGTATAAGACACTGCCGCTTCTCGGGTTTGACATGCAGGATGAGGTTGACGAGCTGACTCCTTTGTCCGAATATGCCAAACAAGCATTGTTACGTTCGGAAAATAAGAAAGAAAACCTGATGTGTGTTGTGGACGAAGCCTGTTCGTCTTGTGTGCAGGTGAATTATGAAATTACAAACCTTTGCCGTGGTTGTGTGGCGCGTAGTTGCTATATGAACTGCCCGAAAGACGCGATCCGTTTCAAGAAGAATGGACAGGCCGAGATTGATCATGATGCTTGTATCAGTTGCGGTAAATGCCATCAGAACTGCCCCTATCATGCGATCGTATATATTCCGATCCCTTGCGAGGAAGTCTGTCCGGTCAAGGCGATAAGCAAGGATGAGTATGGGGTGGAACATATTGACGAATCCAAATGTATATATTGCGGTAAATGCGTGAATGCCTGTCCTTTCGGGGCGATTTTCGAGATTTCTCAAGTGTTCGATATACTGCAATGCCTACGTAACAAGGAACCGATGGTGGCCATTGTCGCTCCGTCCATTTTGGCTCAGTTTGCGGCTCCGGTGGAAAAGGTCTATGGTGCTATTAAGTCGCTGGGCTTTCTCGAAGTTGTCGAGGTCGCACAGGGGGCGATGGAGACGACTCGTCATGAGGCCGAAGAACTGAAAGAGAAGTTGGCGGAAGGCCAACCATTTATGACGACCAGTTGTTGTCCTTCTTATATCCAGCTTGCCGAGAAACATATCCCGGATTTGAAAAAATATATTTCGACTACCGGTTCGCCAATGTACTACACAGCCCGGATTGTGAAAAAGAAATATCCGGATGCCAAAATTGTGTTCGTCGGCCCGTGCGTGGCAAAGCGGAAAGAAGTGAATATGGATCCGTGTGTGGATTTTACACTCACGTTCGAGGAGGTAGGTTCTGTGTTGTCTGGCATGGATATCAAGGTGGAAGAGGCACAACCGTTTACCGTCTTGCGTAACTCTGTACGCGAGGCACATGGATTTGCGCAGGCAGGGGGTGTAATCAATGCGGTGAAGGTCTACTTGAAAGAAGACCAGGATGCCAGTTTGAATACGATCCAGGTAGCCAACCTTACGAAGAAGAACGTCGCTTTGTTGCGTGCTTATGCCAAGACGGGTAAGGCCCCGGGACAATTTATTGAGGTGATGGCTTGCGAAGGCGGTTGTGTGACAGGTCCCTGTGTACATGGTGATAGGACTGCCGGGCAGAAGCAGTTGCTTAAAGAGCTTACAAAGTATTAATCTATAAATCTGACGATCATGGATTCATTGTTGCCTTTCTTTCTTTTATGTTTTACTTCGTTTTTTACGTTGACAAATCCGTTGGGTACGATGCCTGTCTTTCTGACCATGACGAATGGCATGAGTGAGGAACAGCGTCGCGCAATTGTTCGCCGTGCCACGATCGTGTCGTTTCTGACGCTGATGCTTTTCACTTTCTCCGGGCAGTTCCTGTTCAAGTTTTTCGGTATTTCGACAAATGGGTTCCGTATCGCAGGGGGGATCATCATCTTCACGATCGGTTTCGATATGTTGCAGGCTCGCTATGCGAAGGCCAAGTTGAAAGAAGAAGAGGTGAAGACGTATGTGAATGATATTTCCATTACGCCCCTTGCTATTCCGATGCTTTGCGGTCCCGGTGCGATAGCCAATGCGTTGATGTTGATGGATGATGCCGTCACTTTGGCCATGAAGTGCATCCTGATCGGGACGATTGGTCTGATTTATTTTATCACTTACCTGATTCTCCGCGCTTCCACTCGTCTAAATCGTTACATGGGCGAGACTGGCAACAATGTAATGATGCGCTTGATGGGGTTGATCTTGATGGTGATTGCCGTGGAGTGTTTCGTGAGCGGTTTCAAGCCGATCATGATTGACATATTGCAACATGCCGCCAATTGATACCTCTCTGTCTACAATTCCGTAAATCTCTTTTTCCTTTGTAGATAGAACGCCAGGATCAGGCTTTTTTTCCGTAGTTCCGGGATGTCGGGAAGTTTTGTCAAGGCAAGATTTTTCTGGCGGACCGGTACGTATAAAGGTTTGAGTTCATGGAACGCTTTCCGGGCCTCATATACAGCCAGGGCGTTTGAGTAATGACCGGTCAGCAGAAACTTGGCCGCGGCGATATAGTCCAGCCAGAAACGTACACGCATCACGTGTTTTAAATCCTTTTCGGGCAAATTCTTATAGAGCATCAGGAGGTTGTTGCGGAAATTGAGGAACGTCTTGCGTGGACTCTCGACATTCAACGTCGCGCCTCCTACGTGATACACGACCGATGATGGCATACAAACCAGTCGGTAGCCGCGCGAACGTAGTCGCCAGCACATATCGATTTCCTCCTGATGGGCAAAGAAACCGGCATCGAGACCACCGACTTCCTTGTAAATTGATGTACGGACGAACAGGCAGGCTCCCGTGGCCCAAAGCAGATCGGTCGGCGTGTCATATTGTCCTGAATCTTTTTCCACGATGTGCAGGACACGTCCACGGCAATATGGATAGCCGTATCGGTCCATGTATCCCCCGGCCGCTCCGGCATACTCGAAATATTCCTTATTCCGTTGGGCACGTATCTTGGGCTGAACCCCGGCTATGGTTTTGTCGGCATCCATTGCGGTGACTGGTGCATCCAGCCATCCTGGGGTGACTTCGACATCGCTGTTGAGTAGGACTGCGTATTCGTGTCTGATGTGCTTCAATGCTTGGTTATATCCTTCGGCAAAGCCGTAATTTTTGTCCAACCGGATGATGTGGACCATCGGAAATTTTGTCTTTAACATCTCGATGGAATCGTCTGTAGAGCCGTTGTCGGCAACGATTATTTCCGCCTGTTTGCTGGGTGTGTATGCGACAACGGAGGGAAGAAACTCCTCCATCAGCGCCCGGCCGTTCCAGTTCAGGATAACAACGGCAACCCTTTTATCTTGTTGAGAGTTTTCGTTTGTTTTCATAATTTCGCATGTTCTTTTTGGGGGGTAATTTGCCTCTTTTAATTTGCCACTCTCTTGTATTTCCATCTCTTGTGTGTCCAAAGCCAACCAGCCGGATCACGAAGGATACATTTCTCCATCAAGCGAGCATATTGTTCGGTAATCCAATTTTCGGGAGTTTCTTTGGGAGTCTCGGTCAGTAATTTCATGTCTACGGTGTAGTAGCCGCGTTTTACCTGCTTCGTATCGAGGAATATGACCGGTAGATCCAGTTTGCGGGCAAGGCGTTCGGGGCCGGTCAGGATGGAAGAATCCTGATTCAAGAAGGTCGTCCAATAATGTAGGTTGTTCCGGCTCGGTGTCTGATCGGCGATAAAGATGACGACACAGCGGGTTTTATCTTTTTTCAAGGTGATGACATCACGCACGGTATCCTGTTTTTTGATCCCTAAAGAGCCGAATTTTGTTCGCAGATTGATGAACAGACGGTCAAATACTTGACTGTTGAGTGGCCGGTATATCTGATAGATGCGGGAGTCCTTGAAACGGGATGTCGAGCCGGAAAACCATTCCCAGTTGCCGTAATGTCCCATCAAAAGGATGAAACAAGTGTGTCCTTTCTCCATTAACTTGTCTACCAGTTCGGGATTTTTCAGAAAAGCCCTGTGTTGTAACTCTTCAAGGGAGATGTGGGCGAGCTTGATCGTTTCGACTATGTAGTCGGCGAAATGGTGGTAGAACTCGCGTTCCAGCCGGCTCAGTTCGGTGTCCGATTTATCGGGGAAAGAAGCTTTCATATTCTGCCTGACCACCTTCAACCTGTATCTGACGACTTTATAAATCAGTACATAAAGGATATCCGATAATATATACAGCGCCCACATCGGCAATAGGGCATGAACTTTTACCCAACTGTAGATAAGCGCATATTGTATTTTATTCCACATAATGACCTTATTTGTGTGAATGATGACTTATAGGTGTTCTATAATCTTTACTACTAACGCTGTTTTGTCTTCGTTCCAACCTTCCAATGTGACTTGCCGAGCTTCGTTTACCAGTGAACCATCGTAAGGAATCTCCGCTTTTATGTAATTCTCGGTAAAGCCGTGCATCATGCCTTTTTTGTGTGTTTGTTCAAACAGGACATTTGCTTTTTGGCCGATATGGGTCTCGTAGAATGTATGAAACTTGCGGTCCGATATGTCCAGCAATTGTTGGCTACGTGAATGCTTGGTTTTTGCATCGACGACGTAATCGATCTTAAGAGCCTGTGTACCCGGCCGTTCCGAATAGCTGAACACGTGCAACTGGCTGATATCCAAGCTTTCGATAAAGTTGCGGGCGTCCTCGAAATAGGCGTCCGTCTCGCCCCGCGTACCGACAATCACGTCTACGCCGATAAAGGCATGCGGCATGATCTCCTTGATCTTTTCGATCTTATGCCGGAACAGGGCGGTGTCGTAACGGCGGCGCATCAGTTTCAGCACATCATCGCTTCCGCTCTGCAACGGGATATGGAAATGGGGAGCGAAGCGTTTACTGCGTGCCACGAAATCGATCGCTTCGTCCGTGATCAGGTTCGGTTCGATGGAAGAGATGCGGTAACGCACGATTCCTTCCACCTCGTCGAGCGCGCGGATGAGGTCGATAAACGTCTCCCCGGTACTTTTCCCGAAGTCGCCGATGTTGACACCTGTCAGCACGATCTCTTTTCCCCCGCTTGCAGCGACCTCTTCGGCCTGTTTCACCATGCTGGCGATCGTCCCGTTACGGCTGCGTCCGCGGGCAAAGGGGATCGTACAGTAGGAACAGAAATAATCGCATCCGTCCTGCACTTTCAGGAAATGGCGCGTACGGTCGTCCGCTGAGCAGGAGGGGGAGAAGGTACGGATATCTTTCGTTTGGGAAGCGATGACGGCGCCTCCCTCTTCTTTCTTTTTCAAGTCGTCCAAATACATGAGTATGTCTAACTTCTGCTCGGCGCCTAACACGAGGTCAACCCCTTCGATATGCGAAACCTCTTCCGGTTTCAACTGGGCGTAGCAGCCGGTCACGACGATGAACGCCCCCGGATGCTGTTTGCCGATCCGGCGGATCGCCTGGCGGCATTTCTTGTCGGCAAGCTCTGTCACAGAGCAGGTGTTGACAACGCAAATATCAGCCTTTTCGCCCGGACGCGCTTTGCGTACGCCCTGTTCGGCAAGGACTTTCCCTATGGTCGAAGTTTCGGCGAAATTCAGCTTGCATCCTAAGGTATAGTATGCGGCTATCTTATTCTCAAAAACAGTCTTGTCAATCATTGTCTTTTAATTATCGCGCAAATTTAGCGAAAATGTTTGGAGATAGTATATTCTTCAGGGCAACCGCACCAAAAATTGCTATCCGGAACTACTTCTCTTCTTTCATGAAAATTTTGCAAACCAACCATCATGCATCTATCATGCTTTTTACATGGCTGTTTATATATGTAATTGATAATATGTTTTTTATGTTTGTGTGAGCACAAATGTCCATCGGCGAAAAAGAGGCAAAAACGAGGCATAAAAGTACCTCCAACACGGCGGATAAACATTCCCACACCCCCGTAAAGGTCTCGCTTGAGACCCGGGTCTGCACCTCTCCCGCACCCGGGTCTGTGTGGTGGGTACACCCGGGTCTCAAGCGGATTTGCAAGCTGTTTTTGACAAAAGAAAAGCCTGTCTTGATGAAAAAAGAAGCCGTTTTAACATGTTTCATACCTGTTTCCGGACGGTCTCTGTTTTCGTCGTATGATTGACACACAAGATGTTACGTTTTTTTGCCATGATGGTTGTGATAGATGAATGATAGTTCAAAATAGCAACTATCATGCCATAACATATTGATTTGAAATAATATACAGGCAAGTATGATAGTGTGATAGTTGTTTTTGCAAAAACATTTATGTGAGTTGGTCCCTATCGGTGGCGAAAACAGATGGACGCTTTCTGGTTTTGATGCGGTTGCCCTGGTATATTCTTATCGTTTATTATGGAACCGGTAGCCTATCCCTAACATCAAGTTGTTGGGATCTTTGAATTTACTTAACTGGTAGCCTACGTGCAGGAACAGGTTGCGGGTGACGGATGTCTTCAGCGCCAGGATTTGGTACATCCCTTGCGTGTCGGTGCATTTGTGGTAAACGTTATAGCCTATGCCTACGTTGATCGTAAAGACCGGCATGACCAGTTCACCCCGTGCGGATAGCCCGATTGCCAGTTGTTCCTTGAACGGCGGACGGTAAAACTGATGTTCGGTCCGGTCGTTGTAGCCGGCTTCGTATTCTTTGATATTGGCGCTTTCGTCATATTGCACGTCAAGCGATGCTCCGGCACGGAAATATTTGTGGAAGTTGTACATGGGATTGAAATTGAATCCCAATACGCCGAACGAACCGGGGGCTAAGTAGGCTTCATCGGGCTTGATGACCCCTTTCCGTTTTGTTGTGCCGTATAAGACGATGTCATAGCTGATGTGTGGCTCGATGCGCTGGGCGGTAGGCCTGCCGGACATCACCGTCCCGGCATTTTCTCCGAAGGCATGCACCAAGCCTATCCTGCCCCCGATGGTGTTGACGCCTGTATTGGGGTACTGGGTGTTTCCGTTGGAAAAATGGCTCAGGTCGATACCTGCTGTCAGCCGCCATCCTGCCGCCAGTTGCCAGTTCAGCAGGAATCCCAAATTGATATAGGCATTGATCTTCGACCCCACGACATAATTGTAGGCGTTGGTTTCCGGATGGTATTTTTTCCATCCGAAGGAAGCTCCGAAGTTCCATTCGTAATCCAATGACAGGCGAGAGGAAAAACGGGTTATGCGCGATCCTTGGAAAGCATATGCCGAAACCGGATTCCCGATCTCGGCCTTGTCAAAGAAAGAATGGTAGGAAACGCCGATTCCTTGGTACGTGTGGGGGTATAATTTCCCGTAGCGCGAATCGGGATGAAACCGGAAAGAGTATTTCAGGTGTGCCGATACGGATTTACGCAAGGGTTGCCATGCTGCGTTCTCGCCGGCAAAGAACTCATTGGTGGGAATGAGGTAGACGGGGCGGAAACCGATGCCGACCTCGTGCGTGAGCGGATGGCGGGACAGGGTGTCGTTTGTCCCGGCTCCTTGTGCACATATACGGGTGCATCCCAGTATACACATTCCTGTTATGATGAATACTTTCAAGTTCATGCTCTTGCTTGCCTAACGTTCTACCAGGATGATGACTGGATTTTCATCGTTCTCTTGTACTTCGTAGCTTATCAGGTAACGACCGTCTTCGGAGGTAAAACGGGGGACGAACGTGTTCCCTTCTTTAAAATCGAAATCATGTCCGGGATAAGGCAACTTGACGTTTTCCACTTTCCCCTCTTTTTCATCATAGCCGATCAGATAGGAGTTGCCGTTCAGGTTGGCTGTCAGATACAATTTGCCGTTGCTGTTCCCTATAACATTGATCTGTGCCGCATTTTTCTCTTTGAACAGGCTGTTACGCGGGTCTTGCAACCGGTAGCGGCTGCCCTCTTCTAACTTGTATTTCCCTGCATCCACCACCCAGCACGGGATAAGCGTGTTTTCTTTTGTGATCCGGAAAATCGTGTCGTTGAACATTTCTTTCACATAATCGCCGGTCGGGGTGGAGAAAGTCTTGCATTCGTTGTAGAACACCATCGTGATTTCTCCAGGCTCGAAGCTCCGGGCGTATGCGATCGAGTCCAGTACGGTCGAATCGCGGAACAGGTACATCCGTATCGGCTCTTTTCCTGAGATATTCTGGACGTATCCGATATTGCGCCCGTCAGGTAAGGAAAGCACTTCCCGGATATTTTTATGGGTGGGAACGGTCGTTGTCCGTTTCCATTTGCCATCCCAACCGTATGTCTTGAGCCATTTGCTGTTATCGTCGATACGGATACCTTCCGGGGTTATCTTCGGATTGCCGGCGGATATGTATTCTTCCGGTCCTTCACCTTTGCTTCCGATCATCCTGATAAATTTTCCTTCCGGGTTGAACAGGTATATTTTGTCGTTGTTGAAGACAACCAGTTTGTCTTGATGATAGACAAGCTGCGGAATGTATCCGGTCAGTAAGACGGAATCTGTCGTTTCCAACGGGATGAAACGTACGCTTTTCGCCCATTCGTCCAATTTTATTTCGGTCGGCTCTCTATCGAAAACGGTAACCATATCAATCGTTTGGCAGACCGTATCGTCCGCCTCTTGTCTGTGAGAGTACTGGCAACCGGCCAATATTCCGCATAGTAGCAGTATCCATCTGTTCATATATCATATTATTAGACAGCCGAAAGATAGGGAAAATTTTGCTTATTCGGAATTTATGGATCATCATTTGCTCGGCAGGATGCCCGGTAAGGGGATATCTCCTTGGCGCTAAGGGTTAAACTCTGGCTATCTGTTGTGTATTTGTCGGATAGTCTGTATTTTTGCGTAAATTATAATACAGTGTACAGTATGATACAAGAGAATTTTATCAAGATATACGAGGAAAGTTTCAAGAAGAACTGGGAACTGCCTGCCTTGACGGATTACAGCAAAGGGACGACTTTTTCTTTCGCCGACGTAGCCGAAGAGATTGCCCGCATCCATATCATGTTTGAAGATTGCCAGATACGGCGGGGAGATAAGATTGCTCTGGTCGGAAAAGATAGTGCCCGCTGGTGCATTGTCTATATGGCCGCTGTCACATACGGGGCGATTATCGTGCCTATCCTGCAAGACTTCAGTCCGAACGATGTGCATCATATTATCAACCATTCCGAATCGGTTTTTCTTTTTGTCAGCGACCGTATCTGGGATACGCTGGAAGAGGAAATGATCGAGGATGTGCGGGGCGTGTTCTCGCTGTCCGATTTCCGTTGCCTGCACCAGCGTGATGGTGAAAGCATCCAGAAGTTGCTGAAAGGGATGGACGGGAAGATGGAAGAGAAATATCCGGACGGTTTCGGGAAAGACGATATCAAATATGCGGAACTGGATAACGACAAGGTGGTGGAGATCAACTATACTTCCGGTACGACCGGTTTCAGCAAGGGTGTCATGCTGACCGGAAACAATCTGGCGGGAAATGTGGTGTACGGTATCGAGCTTGGCGTACTGTACAGAGGGGAACGCGAACTTTGTTTCCTGCCTTTGGCGCACGCCTACAGTTGTGCGTTCAATTTCCTGGTTCCGATGGCTGTCGGGGCGCATGTTTACCTGCTGGGTAAAGTGCCTTCTCCCAAAATCCTGTTGAAAGCCTTCGAAGAGGTGAAACCGAACTTGATCCTGACGGTCCCGTTGATCCTGGAAAAGATTTATAAGAAGATGATCTTGCCGCAGCTCAGCAAGACAACCATGAAGGTGGCGTTGAATATCCCGTTGCTCGATTCCCGTATCTATGCGCAGATCCGCAAGAAACTCGTCGACTCGTTCGGCGGACGTTTCCGCGAAGTGATCGTGGGAGGGGCTGCTATGAATGAAGAGGTGACGAACTTCCTCTATAAGATCAGATTCCCGTTCACGATCGGTTATGGCATGACGGAGTGCGGGCCGCTGATCAGCTATGACCATAATGACGAATATGTGCCCGGATCATGTGGCCAGATATTGAAGGGCATCATGAAGGTGCGCATCGACTCGGAAGATCCCTATAATAAGGTAGGAGAAATCCAGGTGAGCGGTGAAAATGTGATGAAAGGGTACTATAAGAACGAAGAGGCGACTGCCAAAGTCTTTACGGAAGACGGCTGGTTGCGTACGGGCGACCTGGGGACGATCGACGCCGATAACCGCATCTATATCCGTGGCCGTAGCAAGACAATGATCTTGGGAGCGAGCGGGCAGAATATTTATCCGGAAGAGATCGAATCGAAGCTGAACAACTTGCCGTTTGTAATGGAAAGCATCATAATAGAGAAAAACGGTAAGCTGATAGGGCTTGTTTATCCGGATTACGATACGGTGGACAGCACAGGAGTTTCGCATGAAGACCTTCCGGTCATCATGGAGCAGAACCGGGTTGAGCTTAACAAACTTTTAGCACCTTATGAGGCTGTTTCTGCTTTGCAATTGTATCCGACGGAATTTGAAAAGACGCCCAAGAAGAGCATCAAGCGTTACTTGTATAGTAACTATTAATTAATTTGTACGATCTGTAAATCAGTTTATTGTTGTCTGTTTTGAAAATATTTTCAAAAAAAATGCAATATGTTGTACAACATGTTTGATTAATACATACATTTGCACTGTTTTAAGACAAGAAGACATTATAGACCGTTTAAATTAAAAAACAAAATGAAAAAGTTAGTTGCATTTGCTGCTGTTGTTGCAGCCGTATCATTCGCATCTTGTGGTAACAAATCAGTGGAAAACACTGAGGTTGCAAAAACTGAAACTGAAGTTACAGTAGAAGAGGCTACGGTTGCCGAAGTTGATTCTACCGTTGTTGAAGCTCCGGCTGCTGAAACTGAAACTGCTCCTGCTGAATAATCATTCGGTAACCAGTAATGAGGACAGTCTGTATGCGTGTAACATACAGACTTTTTTTGTTTTTAAACCTATGTAATTTATATATATGAAACGAACGCTATTACTTCTTCCGGTTATTGCTTGCCTGAGCCTGTCTGCTTTCGCACAGGTTCCTGTGGATAAAACTGTCTCATTGCAAAGTGTCGAAATCCAGGGAAAACGTTTTGGAGGCCTGGCCGGCGGGGAAGTGAAATACCTGCAGGTAAACAGCAACCTGAGTGGCCTGGCCGGGACGACAGCCGACGTATTCCGCCAGCTGCCTTCCGTTGTGACGGATATCGAGGGAGGAATCTCTTTCCGTGGTTCCGGCAATCCCGGCTTGTTGATAAACGGAGTGCCCTACGGTTTGTTGGAAGAGTATAGCGGGGATATGCTGATCCAGCTTCCGGCGTTGTTCTTCGACCGGGTGTCGATAACGTCGACTCCTTCCATCGGGCTTGTGCCGGATGGGGATGCAGGGATTCTGAACCTGTCGTCTGCTGTTTATACGGCCGCAGATTCGCCTTTGGTCCTGACGTTGGGAGCCGGATTCCAGGAACGTTATAATGCCGGTGCGGTCCTGAATCTGCATCCGGGAAAGTTCCATATTGTCGGAAAATATAATTATCGCCGGGAGTTCCGTAAGCGTACGTTCAGCAAGTCGACGACGAACAAAGGAGGGACAACCGTCATGAACAATAATGCGTCCGCCCGCCCCGATGTGCATCTCGTCGATCTGAGTGTCGGGTACGACCTGACGGCAAACGACCTGATCACGGTCTACGGCCTGTACAACCTGATGGATTACAGCCGCTACGGGAAGATTCATAACAATAAGCTGGTGGACGGGAACCTGCAACCGGTGATGTTCCGCCACCGTTATAACGACCAGCGACAGGAAGCCTATGCGGCAGAGGCGCGTTGGAACCACGCCTTCGACAATCCGCAGGATCGGCTGGACGTCGTGTTCAATTACAATAATTTCGGGTATGACGAAGATAACGAATACAAGAACGAGAAGCCGGAAACAGGCAAGATCATTGCCGAGGATAATTACTATGTCAATCAGGACAAGAATAATTATTACCTGTCTGTCCTCTACGGCAAGCTCTTTGCCGGCGACTGGCGCTTGCGGGTAGGATACATCGGGCGTTTCAAGGATGAGAGCTATCACGCTTACGGGAACAAACTGGTTGCCGGAGAGTGGCAGTCCGACTTGCAGAAGGAAAATGAATATTACTTCGATCGCCGCACGAACTTGCTTTTGGCTGCTTTGGAAAAGAGATGGAGCAGTTTCTATGCCGAAGCCGGCGTGCAAGGCGAACTGAACTGGCAAAAGATAGATACACGTTGCCAGACCGGCGATGTGCTTGAAAAGACACCGATGGTCAAGAGCACTTCCCGTTTCCACCTCTTCCCCCATTTGAAGTTGGGCTACCGGACGGATAAGGCCGGGGAGTGGGCTTTGAGCTACGTGCAACGTGTGATTCGTCCGTATGGCAGTTTCCTGAATGTGTTCACCGACCGTAGTGACGCGACCCATATCTGGAAGGGGAATCCGGATTTGAAGGACGAGCTGATCCATTCGGCCGAGTTGGCCTATACGTTTGCAACTTCCACTTTCCGCTTGTCACCGAGCCTGTATTACCGGAATAAGAAGAACCGCATCATGGACTGGGTGCTGGATGAAGGGGAAAACGGAACGATCTGGACAAAGGAGAATATCGGCCATAGCCGGACATTCGGTTTCGAACTGTCCGGAATCTGGCAGCCGGTCCGCATGCTGTCTCTCGGCCTGTCCGGTGATATCTACCGGGACGAGATAGACGGCCGCACGATCGGTTATGACCGGAAGAAGTCGATGGTCTGCGGCGATATCAAAGGCTCTGTCAACATCGGCATCACCCCGACGACGGAGTTGCAGCTCGATGGCTTTTACATCTCCGACCAGTTGACCCCTCAGGGAAAGATCAAGCGCCGTTCCAGCGTGAACGCCGGCATCTCCCAATATTTCATGCACCGCAAGCTGCGTGCCAGCCTGAGTATCAACAACATCTTCAACGGCCTCGGAGAAACAACGGTCGTCGACACGAAAGACCTGCAGATGACCCAGACCCGCAACCGCGACGCACAGGTGACGTGGGTGACGCTGACGTATAACTTGTGATATATTGAATCAGAAATGGATTAATCGTATGGACTGGCCGCAGGTGAAGTAGCGCGTATGGAATAAATGCAGACGAACACAGATCTTTAAGAGAATAAGATTCTGTGTTCGTCTGCGTTATCAGCATCCCTTAAATACGGATACTGTGGGGTGATGATCGTTTTATTGTAATTCCGTCAATATCTTCTTCAGTACCGTTTGTGCCGAAATCTCGCGGTTGGCGGCTTCGGGGATGACGATGCTTCGGGGGCTTTCGATCACGTCGTCCGTTACGATCATGTTGCGGCGGACAGGGAGGCAGTGCATGAAGTAGGCATCGTTGGTGAGTGCCATCTTCTCCGTGTCGACGGTCCAACTGCGGTCCGTGTTGAGAACCTTTCCGTAGTTGGGATCGGCATAGGCCGACCAATTCTTGGCATAGATAAAGTCGGCGCCTTCGAACGCTTTCTTCTGGTCGTATTCCACACGGGCGTTGCCCACGAAGCGCGGGTCCAGTTCGTAGCCTTCCGGGTGGGTGATCACGAACTCGTAGTCCGTCGCGTTCATCCATTCGGCGAAACTGTTGGGCACGGCTTGCGGCAGGGCTTTCGGGTGCGGCGCCCAGGTCATGACCACCTTCGGGCGAGCCGTCTTCTTATATTCCTCGATCGTGATCAGGTCGGCGAAGCTCTGCAACGGATGGCGGGTAGCCGCCTCCATGCTGAATACCGGCCGGCCGGAGTGCCGGATGAACTGGTTCAATATCTTTTCGTTGTAATCGTCTTCCTTGCTTTCGAAACGGGCGAAGGAACGTACGCCGATCACGTCGCAATAGCAGCCCATCACCGGAACCGCTTCTAAGAGATGCTCGGGCTTGTCGCCATCCATGATCACGCCGCGTTCGGTTTCCAGTTTCCAGGCTCCTTGGTTCACGTCGAGCACCATCGTGTTCATGCCTAAGTTCATCGCAGCCTTCTGGGTGGAAAGGCGGGTACGGAGGCTGGAGTTGAAGAATATCATCAATAACGTCTTGTTTTTGCCCAGCTCCGTAAACTGGTAACGGTCTTTCTTGATCTCGAAAGCCTCGGCGAGCGCCTGCTTGAGATCGCCCAAATCCTGTACACAAGTGAAGTTTCTCATATCATGTTTCATTTTAAATTGTTCTGAGTTTTACCGTGCCAACGGTGATACGTTTTATTTTTTGTCTTTGTCTCTGATCTCGACTCGACGTATCTTGCCGCTGATCGTCTTGGGTAATTCGTCTACGAACTCGACAACACGCGGGTATTTGTACGGAGCTGTCACCTTTTTGACATGGTCCTGCAATTCCTTGACCAAAGCGTCTCCGGCTTTATCCTTGTAGTCCTTCGCCAATACAATGGTGGCTTTTACCACCTGTCCGCGGATTTCGTCGGGAACACCTGTGATTGCACATTCGACAACCGCCGGGTGTGTCATCAGGGCGCTTTCCACTTCGAACGGACCGATACGATAGCCGGAACTTTTGATAACATCGTCGGCGCGGCCAACGAACCAAAGGTAGCCGTCTTCATCGCGCCAGGCGACGTCGCCCGTGTAATACAGTCCGTCGTGCCATGCTTCGCGTGTGCGTTCGGCATCCCGGTAATATTCCTTGAAAAGGCCGATCGGCTTGCCGTTTGCCGTGTGGATCACGATCTGCCCCTGTTCGCCGTCTTCGGCACGGGTTCCGTCCGGACGTAACAAGTCTACATCGTACTGCGGGTTGGGAACCCCCATCGAGCCGGGCTTCGGTTCTATCCACGGGAAAGTGGCGACGGTCAGGGTTGTTTCCGTCTGTCCGAAACCTTCCATCAATTTGATACCGGTCAGTTTGTAGAACGTGTCGAACACGGCAGGGTTCAGTGCTTCGCCGGCGATAGTACAGTATTGGAGGGACGACAGGTCGTATTTCGTCAGGTCTTCGCGTATCAGGAAACGGAAGATTGTCGGAGGTGCGCACAAAGATGTGATGCGGTAGTCCTGTATCATCTGCAGCATGTCGGCAGGCGTGAATTTCTCGTGGTCGTACACGAATACGGTAGCTCCTGCAATCCATTGTCCGTAGAGTTTTCCCCATACGGCTTTTCCCCATCCGGTATCGGCGATCGTCAGGTGGAGGCTGTCTTTATGCAGGTTATGCCAGAAACTTCCTGTCGCGATATGGCCCAGCGGGTAAGTGAAATCGTGTGCTACCATCTTCGGGTTGCCGGTCGTGCCGGAAGTGAAATACATCAGTGAAATGTCGTCGTTGCTGTTCGGATGTTCCGGACGGACGAACGGAACCGCGCTTTCGATGCCTTTTTGGAAGTCCTCAAATCCTTCGGGTATTTCGGGACCGACCGAAACGACACTCTTTATGGAAGGAGAATCGGGCAATGAATCTATGATATGTTGGGTGATCACATCCTCGCCGGCACAAACGATCATCTTGATATCGGCTGCATTCGCACGATAGACGATATCTTTTTTCGTCAGCAGATGGGTTGCCGGGATCACCACGGCTCCCAATTTATGCAATGCGACAATCGAGAACCAGAATTCATAACGGCGTTTCAATATCAGCATGACCATGTCGCCGTGCCCGATTCCCAACGACTGGAAATAAGCGGCTGTCCGGTCGGTGTATTTCTTCAGGTCGGCGAAGGTGAAGTCGATATGTTCTCCTTGGTCGTTTGTCCAGCACAAAGCAATCTTATCGGGTTTTTCTTCCGCCCACGCATCTACTACGTCATATCCGAAGTTGAAGTTCTCCGGGACTTTTATTTTGAAATTCTGTATAAAATCTTCTTGCGACTCGAAAGTCGTTTTATCTATGAATTTTTCTAACATAACTGAATTAATTGACAATTTACAAGATGATAGCCAGGAAACTGACCTTTTCTCCGTCGAGCGCTTTCATTCCATGTGGCAGTTCGGAATTGAAATAGATACTGTCGCCTTCTTCCAGTATCAGTTCTTTGTTGTTGATCTGTAGCAACATGCGGCCTTTCAGTACTATATTATACTCTTGTCCGGGATGCGAGTTCAGATAAATCGGTGTCTCGTCGGGAGTCGGATGGACGGTAACCATGAACGGGTCTGCTTTCCGGCCGGCAAAACCGGCTGCAAGCGACTGGTATTTATAAGCCTTGGTTCGTTCTACGGCAATGCCTTTGCCTTTGCGGGTAATAAAGTAACTGCTCATTTTGGGTTCGTCACCAAACATCAGCGTTGTCAGTTCTACACCGTAAGCTTGCGAAATCTGATGCAATACGCTTACTGAAATATCAACAGTACCGCTTTCGAGCTTCATATACTGTTCGGGAGTCAGGTTGCAAACCCCGGCCATTTCTTCAGGTGTGATTTCCAATGCGTCCCGAAGCCCGGCCAAACGCTCCGCAATTTGTTTTATCTGTTCGTTCATCTCCGTTGATTATTATATTTATGATGCTCCAAAGATAGGAATAAAAAGCAAAATGTCTAAAGGAAGATGAATGTAATGTTATTTAGTTATTTTGAGAGGATGTATGGAAGATACTTTTTATGTATGGGTTGTTTCCCGCCGAGGAAATTATAGTTTCCCGCCGAGGGAACAGATGTTTCTTCGGCGGGAAACTGTAGATGGTTAAATAATAATTTGTTATAATCCGTAAGATCGTTCTTAATCGTATTTGATAACGCTGACCGGGCAGCTTTCGGCTGCTTCCTTTATTCCTGCTTCATAATCGTTGAAGTTTACTCCTTTTTTTACACGTGAGCGGTCTGTAACCTGAAATACTTCGGGACAGATGCCTTCGCATGTACCGCAAGCGATACAGTCCTCTTCTATCCGAACACTTTTTATAGCCATATTCTTTGCATTTAAGATGATTAATATGTTAAGTTAACAACTTTGCGACTTGAATTGTTGAGGATGGAGAGGAATGTCCTGAGATTCAGATTTAAATTTAATTTAACGCTTCTGTCTCTTGTTTTAAAAAATTATTGGTTATGTTTACGGCGTTGAAAAATAATCAACCTTTGAACACTTAAACAAGAGATATTATGGACAACGCAATTTTTAGTTTCCCCAAACCTATTAATGAGCCGGTAAAAGCATACGCTCCCGGTTCAAGTGAAAAATCATCCTTGAAAAAAGCTTTGGCTCAACTTTCTTCGGAAGAATGGGATATCCCGTTGGTGATCGGAGGTAAGGAAATCCGTACGGGCGATACCGGCAAAGTCGTGATGCCGCACGACCATCATCATGTATTGGCAACTTATCATAAGGCCGGGGAAAAAGAAGTACAGATGGCTATCGACGCTGCCATGAAGGCACATAAGGAATGGTCTGAACTTCCTTGGGTAGAACGTGCTTCCGTCATGTTGCGTGTCGCAGAATTGCTTTCCACCAAATATCGTTATATATTGAATGCTTCCGTCATGCTGGGACAAAGCAAGAATCCGTTCCAAGCTGAAATAGATGCTCCTTGCGAATTGATCGATTTCCTTCGTTTCAGTACCTTCTATGCCAGTCAGGTGTATGCAGACCAGCCTTATTCGGAAACAGGGATTTTGAACCGGATGGAGTATCGTGCTTTGGAGGGGTTCGTGTTTTCGCTAACGCCGTTCAATTTTACCTCTATTGCCTCAAACTTGAACATGGCGCCTGCCATGATGGGCAATGTGGCGGTTTGGAAACCGTCGACAACCGCTATCCACTCTAACTATTTTCTGATGAAAGTATTTCAGGAAGCCGGTTTACCTGACGGCGTTGTCAATTTTATACCGGGGCAGGGAAGCGTGATCGGCAAAGTCGTAACGGCAAGCCGTGATTTGGGTGGTTTCCATTTCACCGGCTCCACTTCTACCTTTAATACCCTTTGGCGGCAGATCGGTGAAAATCTGGGACATTATAAATCTTATCCGAAGATTGTCGGTGAAACAGGTGGCAAGAACTTTATTTTCGTTCATCCTTCTGCTCCGGCTTTGGATGTCGCGACAGCTATCGTACGTGGTGCGTTCGAGTACCAAGGGCAAAAATGCTCGGCAGGTTCACGTGCTTATATTCCTGCTTCACTTTGGAGAGAAGTGAAGGATTATGTAGGCGATATGCTGAAAGAAATCAAAATGGGAGATGTCCAGGATTTCACTAACTTTGTCAATGCGGTTATCGATGAAGCTTCGTTCGACAACATCATGAGTTATGTCGATTACGCAAAACAGTCTCCTGATGCGGAAATCGTTTTCGGCGGGAACGGTGATAAGTCCGTAGGTTATTTTGTAGAGCCGACTGTCATCCTGACTACGGACCCGATGTTCAAGAGCATGGTGGAAGAAATTTTCGGTCCGGTTATCACGATTTATGTGTACGATGATAATAAATATGAGGAAACGCTCGAACTCTGCGACCGTACGTCTCCGTATGGTTTGACCGGTTCCATTTTTGCACGCGATCGTTACGCGATCGATCTGGCGTTTAATAAATTGCGTTATGCAGCGGGTAACTTCTATATCAACGATAAACCGACAGGCGCTGTTATTGCCCAGCAGCCGTTTGGCGGTTCGCGTGCTTCGGGTACGAACGATAAGGCTGGCGGGCCGTTGAACTTGATTCGCTGGACAAATGCCCGTTGTATCAAGGAGGCTTTGGTTCCGCCGACAAGCTACGGGTATCCGTTTCTTGGAGAAAAGTAATTGATTTGATGATGAGCCGATAAATTAGAATGTGCCAATATGCCAATGAAGGAGTGTTTCTTGTAAATTGGAGGTTGGCACATTTTGTAAAACGGCATTCCTGCTCATTATTTATACGTTAACTGTCAACTAATATCAAATACCATGTTAGATTTTAATAACACTGAAATTGCTTTCTCTGCTAAATCGCAGTCTGAGTTGAAAAATGCTTATTTGCTGTTCAACACAATCAAATATCCGTGGCTGGTAAAATGTGCCAGTGTGGCAACTGATATTGCTTTGAATATCCGTTTCCCGTTGGGATGGGCGGTCAAGCCGACCTTATACAAACAATTTGTCGGAGGTGAAACTTTGCAGGATTGTTCGAAAGCGATCGACCATCTGCGAAAGTTCAATGTACGATCCACCTTGGACTTTTCTGCCGAAGGCAAGCAAACCCCCGAAGGAATACGGGCTACTTTTGAGGAAACCATACGTTCGATCGATTTTGCAAAGGGAAATGACAACCTGGCTTATGCCGTATTCAAACCTTCCACTATCATAACGGATGAACTTCTTGCCAAGGCGTCCGAAAAGCAAGAAGAACTGACCATTGAGGAAGTAAAAGCTTTCCGTGAATTTAAGGAGCGCTTTATGGCTTTTTGCCAGCGTGCCTACGACAACAATGTGCGCCTGATTGTGGATGCGGAGGATTATTGTTTTCAGGATGCCCTCGATACTTTGACCGATGAGGCTATGCGCAGATATAATAAGAAACGGGCGATTGTATTTGCAACCTTGCAAATGTACCGGCATGACCGTATGCCCTACTTGCGCCGTATTTTGGACGACGCGAAAGAGAAAGGATATGTTGCCGGCGTGAAATTCGTACGTGGCGCCTATATGGAGGCCGAACGTGCGAGGGCGGCCGCTTTGGGATATCCAGATCCGATTTGTAAGGATAAACAGGCGACGGACGAGAACTTTGACGAAGCAGTCCGTTTTACAATGGATCATATCGACCATTTCGAAATGTTTATGGGAACGCATAATGAAGAGAGCAATTATAAATTGGCCAAGCTGATAGATGAAAAAGGTTTGAAGCGCGATGATCCGCGTATCTTTTTCGCTCAATTGTTGGGGATGAGTGACAATATCTCTTTCAATCTGGCTCATGAAGGTTATAATGTGACCAAATATGTGCCGTATGCAAAAGTACGAGATGTATTGCCGTACCTGATCCGTCGTGCGGAAGAAAACACTTCGGTTGCCGGGCAAACCAGCCGTGAGCTTCGTATGCTGAAAGCGGAATTGGATCGTCGGAAAGCGATCCGTGCTTTCTGAGCAAATTTGAACCGTAAATGCTGATTTCTTTGTTGCTTTTCTTTAATTCAAAAGTGATTTTTTATGTTTCGGTTATTACCATTAAACAAAGATACTGTTTAAATTGTTCATTGTCTATTGCCCATTGTCAATTTAATCGTATCTTTGTCTCTCAATATTAATCTAATAATATAATAAATAGATTTACATGAAAAAGACAATTATTACGGTTGGTGCGCTGTTCGCCATGACGATGTCTGCAACAATCCATGCACAAGAATCAGAGAAGAAAGAAAATCAAGAGGGGTTCGTCTTTACGACTGTAAAGGAAAATCCGATCACTTCGATTAAGAACCAGAATCGTGCCGGAACTTGTTGGTGTTATTCTACAATGGCATTCCTCGAATCGGAATTGCTTCGTATGGGAAAGGGTGAATATGATTTATCCGAAATGTTTACGGTCTACAATACGTATCTGGATCGTGCAGATGCTGCGGTGCGTACTCATGGAGATGTATCCTTTTCACAAGGCGGTTCTTTTTATGACGTGATTTATGGAATGGAAGCTTTCGGGCTGGTTCCGGAAGAAGAAATGCGGCCGGGCGTGATGTATGGTGATACGTTGAGCAACCATACCGAACTTTCCGCTCTTGCAGATGCCATGGTGGCTGCTGTGGCCAAGGGGCAACTGCGAAAACTGCAATCAGATGAGAATAAGAACTTGCTGTGGAAAAAAGCGGTGGCTGCTGTCCATGAAATTTATTTGGGTAAAGCACCGGAGAAGTTTACTTATAAAGGCAAAGAATATACGCCGCAGTCTTTCTATAAGTCTACCGGCTTGAAATCTTCCGACTATGTCTCTCTGACTTCTTATACGCATCGTCCGTTCTATACCCAATTCCCGATTGAGGTTCAGGATAACTGGCGTCACGGATTGTCTTATAACTTGCCTATCGACGAATTGATGGAAGTATTTGACAATGCAATCAATACAGGTTATACGATTGCTTGGGGATCCGACGTGAGCGAATCCGGCTTTACCCGTGATGGTGTGGCTGTGATGCCTGATAATGAAAAGGTACAGGAACTGAGTGGGTCCGATATGGCTCATTGGTTGAAATTGAAACCGGAAGAAAAGAAACTGAATACAAAGCCTCAACCGCAGAAATGGTGTACACAGGAAGAACGTCAGTTGGCTTACGACAACTATGAAACGACCGATGATCACGGTATGCAGATCTATGGTATCGCTAAAGATCAGGAAGGCAACGAATACTATATGGTGAAGAACTCTTGGGGAACTTCCAATAAGTATGAAGGTATTTGGTATGCATCCAAAGCGTTTGTCCGTTATAAAACCATGAACATAGTTGTTCACAAAGACGCGCTTCCCAAAGCAATCAAAGCGAAGTTGGGAATCAAATAATTTGTAATAAGAATCAAACGATTAGAAATTATTAAATGAAAAAAGAGGCCTCCGAAAGAAAAATTGGAGTGCCTCTTTTTATTTATACAAAGATGTGCTGTGAAGATGTAATTAATTATTGTACGAGTTTTAGCGTATAATTAAGGTCGGAGGTCGCTTTTTGTAATTCCTGATTTAACATGGTCAGGCTATCGCCTTCTGCTTGGAAATGAAATACCATGCCGCCGTCATTAGGAATCAGTTCATATACGACTGCGTTTACATTGGCAGGAGTTCCTTTTTTCACCTGACGTTTGCCGATGGAAGTAAATGTCTGGTCTTTGCCGTTTTCAGCTTCCAGGTAAGTGGCGTCCAGTTCGTAGACACCGTCGTTGCTATCTTGCTGATAGTACAAAGTCAGTTCATAAACGATACCTGGACCGTCGGCGGCAGGAACAGTCCCTTTATATTTTTTCTGTATGACCGCACCTTTTTTCGAGTCTATTTTCAAAGAGTCGCGCATATTGACCGGCTTTACCTGTTTAGCCTTTACTACCGGCAGCTTTGGCTTGGAAGGGGTTGCTGGAGTAACTTCGGCCACGGTGATATTATTATCTTCAACTAATACGGGAGTGTCTTTTGCAACTTTCCCGTTGCATGCTGCCAAGAATGCCAGTGCTGTTACTACGATAAAATACTTTTTCATTTTGTACTTTTTATTTAGAATTTTAGTGACTTTTGGAGATATAACAAAAGCCCCCCTGCATTTTGTTTTTGCAGAGGGGCTTTTTAACTATTTCAGATAAAAAGAACTTTTATTTACTTTTCAGATAGTCTTCCGGGATCGTGGTTGTGCTTCCGTCACGTCCGGCAAAATAGTGTGGAGACATGATCTCTACGCCTGCCTGGTTAAAGATGTCTTGGATATTTTGGTGTAAATCGGAAGTGATTTGCGCCAGTTGGTCGGCATCTTTGATGTAAGCATTGATTTGATAACAAGGATAATAGTCTTGTAGTTCAGTTTCCAGGACAAACGGTTTCGGATGTTCCAGAACTCCGGTGGTGCTGCGTGCTGCATTGATTAGCAGTTGGTGGACTTGTCGCCAGGGGACATCATAACCGATTGTGACGGTGGTATGGATGATCAGTCCGAACTGGCGTGCCGAAGCACTGTAGTTGACCGTGTGGGAAGACATGATAAAAGCATTCGGTATTGTCACTACTTCGTTTTTTGGAGTACGCAAGCGGGTGACGAAAGGAGTCTTCTCGATCACGTTGCCGGTCGTGTCGTTCAACTTTATGCGGTCGCCGAGTTTGAAGGGACGCATGTAAGTGATGACGAGTCCGGCAATGATGTTCCCGATCACCGTACTGGAGCCGAGTGAGATGATTAGACCGACAAATACCGAAATCCCTTGGAACACGCCGGAATTGGAACCGGGCAGATAGGGATAAATCATCGCGATCATGAAAGCATAGAGCAGAAAGCGGATGATGTTGAATGTCGGCTGTGCCCAATCCGGATAGAACCCGGTGATCTTCAGTTTCTCATTCTCGATCTCATTGGCGATATACTGGATGCCTTTGATTATATATTTGATGCAGTACCAGATCACCAAAATAATAAACAGGTTCGGTATATATTCCACAATCGACTTCAGCACCATTTTGATCGGTTCTATGATGTAAAGGAAGATTTTCAGAGCCAGTTTTTCCGTCTGCGGGAAAATAGCGAACAGTATCGGTACACTGAACATCAACTGTATCAGCAACACGATGTACCGCAGGAGGTTACTGAAAAAAATCAGTATCCGTCCCTGGCGGTGCGTGTTCAGAAATTCATAATCACGGATGATGATCGGTTTCAATCGTTGTTGTTTGAAACGTATGATTTGCCGGCGTAGCTTACGGAATAAGAGGTTTGTCAATCGGAACAGGAGATATTGTACAACCAGCACCAATACGAATAAAGCCGCCCTCTTGGCCACTTGTAACAAACTGTGCTCTTCTTTTAGCTCCTTGATCTTGGCAGCCAAGATAGGCACATATTGTTCGGCCAATTCCCGCCGTGATGTGCCTTGCCAAAGCGCATCCTGATCGGTGATGCTGACGATCACCTTGTTGCCGTACATGATATCTATGTAGTATTCGCTTTCCAACGTATAGACGGAATCCCGGTGCAGGCTTCTCTCCTTGCCGATCTTCAAAAGGATGTCGTTGATCATATCCGCACGGTCGAGAGCTGAGTGTCCGCCTCTTTTGGCATAAAGCGTGAACAATGTGTCGCCACCCACCAGGACGGGGATACCCGGGGTGAGAGCTCGCAATGAATCTATGCGATGTCGTTGCTCGGCTCTTTTCAGCGAGTCGGTCGTCTTTAGATTACGGATATTGTCGAGCTCCGTGCGGAGGACGATCTCGTTCAACTTCATTTCCTGCAACTGGAGCGCCATTTCCTGAAGGCGTACTGAATCCTGTCTGTGCCGTGCTTCGACGGTCAGTGTGTCGGCTATGGTAGCTGGAAAAGAATCAGACCGAGGTTCGTTACTCGCAGTTTGGAGCAGTTGCTCTGCTTTCTCGATCAATTGAGCCTGGGCTTGGGAAATGATGGCAAATATCCCAATGAAGATCAGGAAATAAACCGATAATTGTTTCATGTCGAATTTCTATTAGATATACCTGTTTTGTCATTTACCTCCGGCAGGGAGATGCTCGAGCCAGTATTTGGCCATTGTCATACGCAAGTGCAGGGTAGTACCCGGACGTTCGTAAATGCCGTGGCTGCGCATCGGGTAGCTGACCTGGCTGAACATCTTGCCGTGTTTTACCAGTTCGTCGACCAGCATTTCGCAGTTCTGGTAATGCACATTGTCGTCGCCTGTCCCGTGGATCAGGAGCAGGTTCCCTTTCAGGCCGGAGGCGTAAGTGATCGGTGAACCTTTGCGATAACCTTCGGGGTTGTTCTGCGGTGTGTTCATGTATCGTTCCTGATAGATCGTGTCATAGGTACGCTGATCGGCAACGAAAGCGATGGCAATACCTGTATGAAAGACTTCCGGATAGCGGAACATCGAGTTCAACGTCTGGCTTCCGCCGCCGCTCCATCCGGTAATGCCGATACGGGACGCGTCGATGAACGGATAACGACGGGCCATGTCTTGGATACCGCGTGCCTGATCTTCGGAAGCGAATGTGCCGACCTCGCCATAGATACATTTGCGCCATTCGCGGCCACGCGGTGTATTGGCTCCCCGGTTTTCGATGCTTACGACGATGTAACCGAGATTAGCCATGTACTGGTTCCAAAGATCTCCGCCGCCCCATACATCCTGTACGGTCGATCCTGCCGGTTCGCCGTAGACCTCTATGATAACGGGGTATTTTTTTGTCGGATCGAAATTGACGGGTTTGATCATCCAGGCATCCAGTTCGAGATCGCCGGAGGTCACTTTGACAAACTCTTTCGGGTTCAATCCCAGTGCTGCATATTGTTCGCGTGCCTTTGCATTGTCCTCTATCATCCGTACGGATTGGTGTTTGGGAAAAGAAACCATGTCGATAATCGAAGGAGTTGCCGCATCACTATAAGTATGGACTGCCCATTTCCCGGTAGGCGACATATTATAACGGTGCTGTCCCGGCTGGCCCGCCGGACTGAGGCGCTTCACTTCGCCCTTGCCGAAGAGTTCGGCGCTGTACAGATACCGTTGTGTGAAATTATCGGGAGAAGCGATAAAATAAACCAGTCCCTTTTGCAAGTCCGTCCCGACCGGTGAGATATAGTCGAAGTCGCCTTTCGTGACAGGCTCGATCTTTTTCCCGTCCCGGCTGATGCGGTACAGGTGGCGCCAACCGTCGCGTTCGCTTTCCCAGGTGAACCAGGTGTTGTCTTTCAGCCATTGGATGTTATCGTTCGTATCTAACCAGGCCGCATCGGTATCGGTGAAGATGTTTTCGGGCTTCGCGCTGCCGATACGGGCAATCCAGACCTTGTTCGTATTTTGCGGACGGTTCATCTGCTGGATAAACAGTTCGTTGCTTCCGGGGATAAAGTCCATGCGGGGAATGTAGTTGTCGCGCGGGTCGCCGGGAATATCGATCCAGGCTGGTGCGCCTCCTGAGGCAGACACATAGCCTACTTTGACCGCCGAGTTCGTGCATCCTGCCTTCGGATAAGGGAAATGCAGGATGGTCGGGTAGATGGAATCTACATTGTTAATGATATCGAATACGCCTGTTCCCTTGGTATCGCTCTGCCAGTAGGCGATATATTTTCCGTCCGGGCTCCAACGGAAACCGTCGCGGCAGGCAAACTCTTCTTCATACACCCAGTCGAATGTCCCGTTCACAATCGTCTGGTTTCCGTCGTGTGTCAACTGCGTGATCTTTCCGGAGACAATATCCTCTACATATATATTATTATTCGAGACAAAAGCAACGCGTGTCCCGTCAGGCGAGAATTTGGCGAACATCATCGATGATTCGGGCAACCCTTTCCCCAGTTGGCGGAGTGTCCCGTCTTTCAGCGTCAGCACCCAGTAATCGCCCCGCGTGTCGTAGCGCCATACCCGTTTTGTATTGTTGTAGATCAAAACCTTCCCGTTGTCGGCGCTCCAGGAGATGCTGCGGATAGCAATCGGTGTTCCGGTCTCCTTGTCGATAAACATAGAGGAGGGGATGATCACTTCCCGCCGGTTATCCTTGGCTCGATAGGCGACGACGTCCATGCCCCCGGTCGTGGTGTTCGGTTCCATCCGGCTGTACCGTTCACCGTCCTTCATCCATGTCATAGCGCCGATCCCTTTTGTCTGTATGAGCCGTCCGCCTATGACATCTTCGAGGTGGAGTTTACCTTTTACCGCGGTTGTTTCGCTTTTCGCAAACGGATCGCCGTCCGTTTCCGTTCGGTTTTCCCACGGCATGATTACCTGTGCCATGCTTACATTTCCGGCCAGCAGGACGCACGCCACCGGAAGAATGATTTTGTTTAGTTTCATGTACTATATTGGTATTAATTAAGCTACACTGTTTTCTTTTTTATGCTTTCAGCACCTTGCGGAATCGTGCAATGAATTCCTTCGCCTCGTCTATGCTCAGGCAAAGCGGCGGCAACAGGCGGACCGTGTTGGTTCCGGCGACTCCCGTAAATACTTTTTCTTCGAACAGCAACTTGCTGCGCACTTCCTTGATAGATTCTTCAAACTCGATACCGATCATCAGGCCGCGCCCGCGAATTTCCTTGATTCCCGGTAACTGATGCAACTTATCCAACAGATAAGTCCCTACTTCCCGTGCATTGTCGATCAGCTTTTCATTTTCCATGATCTCCAGCACGGCTATGGCTGCCACACAAGCTAAATGATTGCCTCCGAAAGTCGTGCCTAACATCCCGTATACCGGTTTGAACATCGGGCTAATCAGCAATCCACCCATCGGGAAACCGTTGCCGATCCCTTTTGCCACCGAAATCAGGTCCGGCCTGATTCCGGCATACTGGTGAGCGAAGAATTTGCCGCTACGTCCGTAGCCCGACTGGATTTCGTCAAGGATAAGGCAAGCTTCATATTTTGTACATAAAACGCGCAGTTCCTGCATAAAGGAGTCGGTCGGCAACTGGATACCACCCACACCTTGAATGCCTTCGATGATAACCGAGGAAACGTCTCCTTTTTGTAATTCGGTTTCTACTGCCGCCGCATCGTTCAAAGGAAGATAGGTCACTGCGAGATCCTCATTTACCGGAGCGATGATTTTCGGATTGTCTGTTACACGTACGGCTGCAGATGTTCGTCCGTGAAAAGCATGCTTGAAAGCGATCACCCGTTTCTTACCATTGTGGAAAGAAGCTAACTTCAAAGCATTTTCATTGGCTTCGGCTCCTGAGTTGATAAGGAAGAGTGAATAGTCTTCGTAGCCGGATGCCTTGCCCAGTTTGTCTGACAACTTCTGTTGGAGGCTGTTGATAACTGAGTTCGAATAGAATCCCAGCTTGTTAATCTGTTCGGTAATAGCCTTTACATAAGCAGGATGGCTATGGCCGACCGAGATCACAGCATGTCCGCCATACAGGTCGAGATACTCGTTTCCTTCAGTATCCCATACATGACATCCCTTGCCTTTTACAATCTCTATGTTGAATAGTGGATATACGTCGAATAGGTTCATAATATAAATGTGTTGTTTATAAATATTGAATTATCTGTTACTTTTCTTTCAAGAGAAAAGTAACAGATAAATTATCATTTGGAATAAAATCCTTAATTAAAAAGCCGAAGGCTTCAAATGCAATCCAACTGTTTCTTCCAAACCGAACAATAGGTTCATGTTGTGGACCGCTTGGCCGCTCGCTCCCTTCAAAAGGTTGTCTATCATCGAAACGACAAGTAGCTTGTTTCCCTGTTTTTGAAGATGGATCAGACATTTGTTTGTATTCACTACCTGCTTTAGATCCGGGTTCTTATCTGTGATGAAAGTAAACGAATGATCACTGTAGTACTCTTCGTAAATGCGTTTGATCTCATCCAGTTCTATCTTGCAATCCAGATAAGTCGTGGCAAAAATGCCTCGTGAGAAATTACCTCTCACCGGGATAAAGTTGATCGCACTGTTGAAGCTGTTCTGCAACTGTCGCAAACTCTGTCCGATCTCAGCCAGATGTTGATGCGTGAACGGTTTATAGATCGAGATATTGTCGTTTCGCCAACTGAAATGAGAGGTCGACGACGGTTTGACACCTGCTCCTGTCGATCCCGTGATTGCGTTTACATGTAATTCCGAGTTCAGCATCAGATGCTTGGCCAGCGGTAAAATAGCTAATTGGATGCAGGTGGCAAAACAACCGGGGTTTGCAATATGCCGGGCGCCGCAGATGCGTCGTCGGTTCAGTTCAGGCAGACCGTAAATGAAGTCATGTTCAGGGCTTTCGATGCGGTAGTCCATGCTGAGATCGATAATCTTTACGTTTTCGGGTACGGTATGGCTTTCCATGAACTTCTTCGTGTCGCCATGAGCGGTACAGAAAAAGAGAAGGTCGATCTGGTCCAGCGGCAATTCGTTTGTAAACACTAAATTCGTTTCGCCATATAATCCGCCGTGCACATCCGTTATTTTGTTGCCGGCATTGCTCGTACTGTTCACAAATGCAATCTCGGCATCCGGGTGGTTCAGCAGCAGACGGATCAATTCGCCTGCCGTATATCCTGCACCTCCTATAATACCTATCTTGATCATATCTCTTCGTCCTTGTGGTTAGTATAATATACACGCAGCGGAGTGGAAGTAACCTTGATGAAACCTTTTGCATCTTCGGCTGTCCAACCCTTCTGCATTTCTCCGTATTCGCCGAACTTGGTCTTGACCAGGTCGTCTTTCGAATCGACGCCGACAGTCGAGAATGAAAGCGGGCGGAGTTCCAGGATCACCGTTCCGTTCACATTGCGTTGCGATTCCTGCAACATGGCTTCGATGTCGCGCATGACCGGTTCGAGATACTGGCTTTCGTGGAGGAACATTCCGTACCAGTTGGCAACCTGGTCTTTCCAGTATTGCTGCCATTTGCTCAGCGTATATTTTTCAAGGAAGCGGTGAGCTCCGATAATCAGCATCGGAGCGGCTGCTTCGAATCCTACACGTCCCTTGATGCCGATGATCGTATCTCCTACGTGCATGTCACGACCGATGCCGTAGGCTGCGCCGATTTCTTCTACCTTCTGGATGGCGGCAATCTTGTCTTCGAATACTTCACCGTTCACGGCATGGATTTCACCGTTCTTGAATTCGAGACGGAGTTCTTCGCTGCCGGTCTTTTCGACCTGTTTCAAATAAGCGCTTTCCGGCAGGCCTTGTGTAGAATCGAGGATTTCGCCACCGCAGATGGAAGTTCCCCACAAACCTACATTGTAAGAATATTTTAATTTGGTAAAGTCTGCTTCAAAGCCATGTTCTTTCAGGTAGTTGATTTCGTAGTCGCGGCTCAAAGCCATATCGCGTGTCAGCGTGATGATTTCGACATTCGGAGCCAATACCAAGAATGTCATGTCGAAACGGATCTGGTCGTTTCCGGCGCCAGTGGAACCGTGGGCGATCGCATCGGCGCCGATCTCGTTTGCATAACGGGCGATTGCCAGCGCCTGGAAAATACGTTCCGAACTAACAGAGATCGGGTAAGTTCCGTTACGAAGCACATTGCCGAAGACCATATATTTCAGGCTTTTTTCATAATATTCTTTGGTGACGTCGATTGTCACATATTGGGTCGCACCTAACTTGTAGGCGTTTTCTTCGTTTTGTTTCAACTGTTCTTCGCTGAAACCGCCTGTGTTGGCACAAGCTGCATACACTTCATATCCTTTTTCCTTGGCCAGATACATAACAGTAAAAGATGTATCCAATCCTCCGCTAAATGCTACTACTACTTTCTTCTTCATTTTCGTATATCTATGTTTATTATATTACTTCTTTATTAATCCTTGATTGTCAATTTCTCTTTGCCTCCCTCTCGGCCCGGTGTGGATCGTCCGGATCGAAGAGCATTCCGGTACAGATGCAATAGCGACGGCCGGTACGTTCGAGGACATCGTGATTGACACAGCCTTCACAACCTCTCCAGAAAGCTTCGTCGTCCGTCAGGTCGGCAAAGGTTACTGGTACATATCCCAGTTCCGTATTCATTTTCATAACGGCAGCACCCGAAGTCAGACTGAAAATCTTAGCGTGCGGCCATCGCATACGAGCCAACTGGAATGTCATCTCCTTGATCCTTTTGGCAATGCCCAATCCGCGAAAATCCGGATGCACGATCAGACCGGAAGTGGTCACATACTGTTTGTTACCCCAAGACTCGATATAGCTGAAACCTGCAAATTTATTGCCTTCCAAGGCGATGACAGCTTTTCCTTCTTTCATCTTTTGAGCAACATATTCATGCGTACGCTTGGCGATACCGGTTCCGCGCACTTTTGCGGCTGCCTCGATCGTGTCAAGGATGATATCGACATATTCCTCGTGGCAAGCTTCAGCAATCATTACATCAATTTTTCTTTCCTGTTCCATTATATGTTTATTCTTTTATCTTCTGTTATTAATGAGAACAAACGATGGTCTCTTATACATTAATATATTATATAAAATGTGCCAACGCTTTTACAATCTTATCCCGGCTGATTCCTTCGCGGGGAATGATCAGGATCGTGTCGTCACCGGCAATCGTTCCCAGTATTTCATGGGGCGCATGCGTATCGATGTCCGAAGCGATTCCCATCGCATATCCCGGACGGGTCTTGACAACTGCCAAGTTACCCGAAAACTCAATGTTTGGATGATGTTGCGTCTGCTCTTTTACTGGTTGCATAAGTGCCGAATAATCGGGCAGGCGATATACATAGTTCCCGTTTCCGTCATGTACTTTGACGACTTTCAGTTGCTTGATGTCGCGTGACAGGGTTGCTTGGGTAACCTGGAATCCGCTGTTCTCCAATTGTTTAAGCAGTTCTTCCTGATTCCCTATTTTCTCTGTCTGTATAATACGGCAGATAGCATCCAATCGTTCTTTTTTTGTACTCATACTTGTATATTTATGCAACAAGGCTGCAAATATAAAGAGTATGATTGAATAATTATGCAATTTCGTCTCCTTTTTTTGTATAAATCTCCATATTCTTTATCTCTTGAGCAAAAAGCTTTTACGAATTGTTTATTATGGAGAGAAATCATAATTTTGCAAACAGTATAAATAAAGGATAAAAAATGAAGAAGATTACAGGTTTATTCGTCGCAATGTTGCTTTTGCTAAGCAGTTGCGGAAGTGTTCCGCTGACTGGAAGAAAGCAAGTTTTGCTTGTTTCGGATCAGGAAGTGCTGTCATCCAGTCTGACCCAATATTCCGATTATATGAAATCGGCTAAGAAGTCATCGTCAAAAGACGGAGCCGCTATGGTGATGCGTGTCGGTAAAAGGATAGCTGCCGCTACCGAGCAATATCTGAAAAACAACGGATTGGAAAGTGAGGTCAAGAATTTCTCCTGGGAGTTTAATTTGGTGAAAGATCCGCAAGTCAACGCATTTTGTATGCCGGGTGGTAAAATTGTTGTCTATGAAGGATTGATGCAGTTGGTTTCGTCGGACGATGAACTGGCTGTCGTGATCGGGCATGAAGTGGCGCATGCTGTTGCCAAGCACAGCAACGAGCGTATGAGTCAACAGTTGATGGCACAATACGGTGCGCAGATATTGGGGCAGGCGTTAAGCAATAAGTCGGCTGCTGTCCAGCAGATCGGTACTTCCGTTTATGGATTAGGGGCTCAATACGGCGTAATGTTGCCTTTTTCCCGAAAGCACGAATCCGAAGCGGATTATATGGGACTGGTCTTTATGGCAATGGCTGGCTATAACCCGGAAGTCGCCGTCAATTTCTGGCAAAAGATGTCCGCCGGCAAATCCGGTTCCACTCCCGAATTTATGAGCACGCACCCCAGCGATGCCACTCGCATCAATGAGATCAAGCAGCATTTGCCGGAGATAGAGAAGTACAGGGTAAAGAAATAAGTTGTAGCCATCTGCCTTATTCATGCCAAAGAGCCTGGGCCTATATTCAGAGAAGAAATATGAGAAATTTCCTTCACTTTGGCCTTCAATGGAAATGACGCTTTGTCCGCGTGTTTATTTCAAGCTGATGATATTCGATATGAAGAAGGCATACAATGCACCATTCGACCGCAGCTGTTTGGAACACATTGTCCAACTATATCGCTTACAGTTGCCAGAACTTAAATGGCAATTGAGATGTGCGCAAGGCTGTATTTGAGAGAAATGGAAGATTCTAACAATAATTGAATTGTATATGACAAGCGAATTTATATATAACATCAAGAATATATTTTCAGACGAAGTGGGGTCTGTCCTTTACTCTACGAGAACGATAATGTTCTATATCGGTCCATATCAGAGAAGTTATAAGTGGCAATCTGAAGAAAAATATGATCAAGTCCCCCAATTATTCAGTGACATATATGATGCCATGTGTAGCAATTCTGTTTCAGAATATTATCTACAATACATTACAGTCAAAGCTGATAATGAGAATAAACGGTTGGAAGTCATTGATGGGCAGCAACGTCTCACAACGCTATCATTGCTGTTTTATCAGTTAGGGCAAATAGATAGCGAATATAACATTGCAATTGACAAGTTAAACTATTCAAGATATGACAATGGCAACATCTTTAACGAGGTATGCGAATATTGTAATGCTCATGATGAAATCAATCCCGAAGATTTTAAGGAGCAAGATCGATATTATATGGTAGCGGCATCAAAATTTATTTCAAGAAAATTAAACGAATGGAAAGCCAATAATGAATTGGAACGCATAATAGCCTACTTATGTAACAATGTGAAGATAATTGTCAATATAGAAAGTAATTTTGTTCAGTCAGAGGATATTTTTGCTAACCTCAATGACAATCATGTACCTCTTACAGATGCCTATCTAATCAAAGGACTGCTTATTACCAATGCAGTAAGCAGAGTGAATGTTTATGGACGTAGTTTAGAATATACCGAGATACAAGAAAAACGAAAAAATATTGGACGTATATGGGATGAAATACAGGCTTGGATTACATGCAAAGAACATTGTCATTTCTTTTTCAAGCATACGGAAATAGGTTGTAATTATAACCCTAAATATAGTATGGAGTATCTTTTAGAACTTGCCTTTTTGTACAAGTATGAGGAAGAACGAAATCATGTTGTTGGTGATTATAGCCAAAAACGTCTTGAACTATTCAACAAGTACAATAGCGCAATCAAATCAACAGACAAAGCAGTTGCCATGATAGAAGCCATTCAACATGTTTTCCGTAAAATGGTAACTGTGTACGAAGGTGTTTTATATAATCTTTGGGGATTTACCCAGTTTAGCAAATCGCTTGGTAACGATAAGGCACTGGATATTTATTCTTATCTTGACATGTCTGAACAGGAGTTGAAACGTGATCTTATAAGAAAAGCCATTAAAAGAATACCTAATCTTCAAAACGAAGAAAATTGTAAGGACAATTATAGGGTAATGCGTTATCAATCAAGAAATGACAAACTCACGAACTTGCTCCTATCTTTTAGTGTATTCATGCCGATGAAAGAATCAACAGATTTTAGATTTCGGTTTTATGACTATGAGAAAGCCAAATGGAGTTTTGAACATATATCTCCTCAGAATCCCAAAGGCTCAATTTTAATTCCTAAATATGCCAAAATGTATGTTATTCGGGAAATTGACAAAATGTTGAGTAATAAGCTTGAAGAAAATGAAGAGAAAAATAAGCTTGAACAGATTAAATGGAATGTTCTGAATGATAAGAATATTGATGCAAACGATATAGAATTTTTGTTTGATTCTAATGTTGACGAGCATTCATTGGGAAACATGGCATTATTAACCCGTGAGGACAATAGTGCAAATAATAACAACCCTTTCATGATCAAGAAACTTATAATCCAAGACAGAAAGGGAAATGGAGCTTTTATTCCCAATCACACTTATGAGGTTTTTAATAAAATCCTTGTGTCTCCAAGTGCAGATGTTTCTTTTTCAGCCGAATCATTTATCTGGAGTCAAGATGATGTAGATGCTCATATTCAATGGATGAATGAGGTGAATAACAATATTATCAATTGGCTGAAGAAAGAAGCAGACTTATGAAGACAGGACGATATAATATCGCACAATTATTAACCTCTCCTGAGGTTGAGCAAATTGTAATCCCTGAGTTACAGAGAGACTATGTTTGGGGCGAACGTAATGTAAAAGGTTTGCTAACCTCAATTCTTGCCAACTATAAATCAATGGTAAATCAAACGTTGTTGATTAAAGACAGTCAAGGGGACAGTATAGATAGTGACATTATGAATTATCTGAATGAAGAATATATGCGCTTACGTTATAACACAAGAGTTGGTTTCATATATGCATATCACGACAGAACTCTGTCAGACCAGTATTATCTCATTGATGGGCAACAACGCATTACAACAATTTTCCTTATTCTTTTGGCATTATACCGCCGTTCTAAAGCTCCGGAACAATTTAGGAAATTGTATTTCGTTGCTTCTCTCCCAAAGATAGACTATAAAGTACGTGATGTCGCACACAGTTTCTTGGTTGATTTCATAGAATATGAGTTGACCAAAAAAAATGACAACGATACATTTAAGGAGAGTAGTAGATATTATCATGAATACGATAAAGATGCTACTGCACTGTCTATCTATGCGAACTATTACAATGTCATTGTCCCCGAGTTAGCGTCTTATGAAGCGGAATCTTTGATTAATTATATTGAAAACTACATTGAGTTTAATTACTTCGACACAAATATGAGTGAACAGGGAGAGAAACTCTATTTGTATATGAACAGCCGCGGCGAATCACTTTCAGCCCAAGAGCGCATCAAGTCTGTAATTGTTGGACGTAGTTCAGATAAGTTAAAAGCAGGAAAAACGTGGGAGGATTGGCAAAATTTCTTTTGGCGTGTGAAACCGCAATATGACAAGAATGCAGACCGTGGATTTTTCGAGTTCTTAAAATGGGCTACAGTTATACATTTGTGCAGTTTTTCCAACACAAAAATAAAACAGACAATAAGTACGAAAAAAACTAAAAATCGTATTGAGGAAATAGAGGATTATATCCGTGTTGAAAAAGACCCATCTGTGAGAATTCGGCAAGCAGATTGGATTTGTACATACATAACAGAGAATGAGAATTTTACATACGAATGGCTTCTGCGAGTAGAGTCAGCAGTAGAATGTCTGTATAAATTGTTGCAATCGCCTGTATTCAAAGAATGGGATTTTGATATAAACCTATGGTTTGCAGGATGCGAAGAAACAATTGAGTATTCCACTCTTTTGGGACTAATACACTACATCGTATCTTTCCATGACAGTGGAATTGCCGAGATAAATATCTTACGTATGGCTATGTATCTCAAAAATCTGAAATCGGAATATACGTTACGTCGTAACCCTGACCGTGCTGTAATAAGAAGCATTAACTTGATAGAATGGATGGCAAAAAATGAAATAACCGATGTGCGGTTATTAGGCAAACACGCAGTACATGTAGAAGAAAGTTTGAATGATAAATATGTATTGCGCACTGACGATTTGCGTTGGGGGTATTATCAACTTGATTGGCAAAATGCCCAAGATACAAATTCGCAACCAGATAAGGTTGGGAAATGGGAATCTTTCTTTTGGAAGATTACAAACAACAAAGGTTTTAATAGCTTCTTGCGTGGCAATCACAACTTTGTTGTCAAGGTAATGCAAAAAGTGCCATTATGCCCCGATGAACTTTTGGCATCATTTGTTGAAAAAATATATAATCATCGAAATTCCGATAAACTGCGCAAAAACCTTTTAGCGTATGGAGATATTTCCATTTACGACAAAGGTGGTAGCAATAATATAGGTCGTAATTGGATGGAACGTTGGTGCCTGCTTGCCTCTGATCGTGACGAGTCATATTGGGATGAATTTATGAATGGTAAAAAATCAGATGCGAATGCAGAAATTGTAGCTTCTTATTTATCCGATAATCAGACAAACATGACTGACAATTCTATATTTAAAGAATTGGGTAATAATTTGGAATATATGAAACAGAAGTACTTCCTTTGGAATGAACGTAAGCAATTACGTATAGTTCTTTTACAAGACAAACAAGCATCTAAAGCAAAGGCAAGGGAGCTATGTGTTCAAGTTCTTCATAAAAGTATTCCCAATAGTTGGATCTGGGAACATAATTTTTGTGTAATAAATTTCATACCTACTGTACAAGGTTTAAACTCTTCGGTAGAAAACAAAAATACTGGTTACTACATAGACTTGTGGTATGATTGGGATGAGAATGGTGGGAAATGGTACTGTCGTATAGGACATAAAGAACAAAGTCTATCGGATGATCTTATTCAAAAGATTCAAGTTAAAGCCAATAAAATATTGGATGTCGAATGTAACTGGACTTTAAAAACATCAAATCATACTTCATTGGAAACAAAAAATCCAATATATACGGAAACACCTGAAGATAGCTATTTTCAAGGTTCGCTTTTTGTGAAATTATTCTTTGATAGGATGTGGGCATTGTTGATTGGATTAAACAATGATGGCATTTTGGTTTGACAAACAATTGTAAAAAAGAATACCTAAGGTGAAATGTTCCTAAATAATCAAGTAAAAAACTTCATAACCTCAAATTAGTAAATATGAACAAAGAAAACGACATCATACTCTATCAAGACACGCGTGTGTCGGTACGCTTTTCAGATGAAAATTTGTGGTTGACACAGAATTGGTTGGCAGATATATACTGTACTACACAACAGAATATCAGCCAACATATATAAAGATGGCGAACTTACCCTCTTGACGAACTAACAAGAATTTCTTGTTAGTTCGTCAAGAGGGTAATCGACAGGTAAAACGTAACATTGACCACTATAATCTTGATATGATTATTGTCTTGTGATATCGTGTCCAGCCACAGGTGGCTACACGATTCCGCAGATGGGCTATCGATTGTCCAGATTTCAAAGCAAGATAATATTGAAACGTTTCTACGCTATTTTCAATACGTTGCAAAGGTCGTGTTTTTCAACTATTATATGCCCAATGGTCTGTCGGCGGCAAAGTCGGATTGAATGGTTCTACCGTGCATTTTCTTGGTTCTTTATTTATGATTAGACTCAATTTTCTTAAACACGAATACCCTTTCTTATCCTGATCTGGGAAGGGGGTTATTGTGTAATATTGTTTTGTTAACGATAAAACACATTCTTTGGGAATAGCTGTGAATTCCGGTTCTTTATCGGGGAAAAAGGGCTTTTTGTCATGAGGTGTGCGGTTTTTCACCATGAAGACGGTCGCCATCACTGTGAGTTGCCGGGATCATGTACTATAAAGACGGTCGTCAGGGCAACGAAGACGGTCGTCGCTACGATGAAGACGGTCGTCATGCCGGCAAAGGGGCAAATCTCTTTTGAGATATTCAGGCCTGTGGCAACATCCGTTTGCTACAGGCGATTCTCCGGGAGTTTAGCTTTTCCTCAATGTCAGGATTTCTTGCTTTTCGGTAACAAAAGAACTATGTTTTTTTGTTTCTTGCCGACCTCGTTTTACCGGTTGCTTGTTAATCCCGGTCTGAAAGAGGAAAACGTCAAACATGAATCGTCCGGGATTTCATTCCAAATAGAAAAACGCCCAAATAAGGGTTATTGTCTGTTTTGCCGATATCTCTCATCCTTGTCTTTATCTTAAATGATTAGGGTGAGCTACAAAATTTCTTAGCCGTAGACATGTTATACCGTAATTCCCATCTTCTTCATTAGGAAGCAAGCATTCATATTCTGGGCTATCCCTTCCCTGAGTTGGTAGGAGAATATCAGTTCGTTGTCTTGGATATCTGCCTCGAAACGGTAATTCTTGATTTGGTTCGGAAATTCCTGTTCAAGTTCGCCTAACGCCAGATCGTGTGTGGCAATGATGCCGCAGGCCTGATTCGCCACTAACTGTTTCATCAAAGCGAAGGAACCTTTCTGTTTATCGATCGAATTGGTTCCTTTCAAGATTTCATCTAAGATAATGAACAACTTTTCGCCCTGTTGCAAACGGTCGATAATCATCTTCAACCGTTTCAGTTCAGCAAAAAAATAAGATTCATTGCTTGCAAGGGAATCGGAAGTACGTAGGCTGGTTACCATCCGCGCGGGATACAAAGTCAAGGATGCGGCACAAACAGGAGCGCCTACACAGCCGAGCAGATAGTTGATACCGATGGTACGCAGGTAAGTGCTTTTTCCCGCCATGTTTGCCCCCGTAATAATCAGGAACCAAGGACTTTTCCGGATATCGATGTTGTTCTTTACGCATATGTCCCGGCGTAATAACGGATGGCCGAGCGCTTTGCCTTCCATCTTGAAATAAGTGTCTGCTATTTCTGGATAGATATAGTCCGGATGGTTGAAGGCGAATCCGGCTAACGAACAATACGCATCGAACGAAGCCAGTGCTTCGAACCACCGTCCCGTATCGGCTCCATGTTTCTTTTTCCACTGTTCCAGTTTCATCGCCATGCGAGTATCGTGCAAAGTGAAAATATTCAGCACGACACCGATTGCACTGAAACGTTGGTTTAGTGCGCCTATGTGGCGAGATAATTTTTTGATGCACGAAGAGGCGGTATGTCCATTACCGGCTAATTGGTCATGGATGGTTGCCAGTTCGGTCGATCGGAAGTTTTCTTTTTCGATACATCGGATCAGGTCGGAATAAATTTGTAAGATCTGTTCGAGCTTGTCCAAAGAATTATGTATTGTCGCGATTTGCTTGGCATTGAAGTAAGCGACAAGGAAAGATAATCCGAAAAACGCGCCGGCCATGGATACAGGAAGCAGGTTTAGGATACATCCCGTCGCGATTAGTATCCAAGCGGAAGGGAAGAGATAGATGAGCCATTCCCATATTTTACTGCCGATGAGGCGAGGGGTGGTCTTGCTCAGCAGGGAGACAAACAGCTTGTCGTGTTCATTGCCCGGTTGCAAAATGCCTGTTACATAGAAATGTTGCCGGAGTTGGGTAAATGATTCCAGTTCGTGGACTGCTTCCTGGCACTTTACGATCTCCCCTTTGTCGGTGAGCGGTTGCGTGAACCAGTCTGCCAGTTTCTCTTTTCCCATGAAAGTGACAGTGCGGTTGATGGATTGGAAAAGCGAATGTTTTCCGAACAGGTCCAGGTCGAGACTGAACGAATGTTCGGCTGAACTTTTTTCCGGTGCTCCGTCGAATGCGCTGAAATCGTACTCCAATCCGTTCAGTTCGTCTTGGCAAAGTTTGGCCAATGCCTCGGCATAGCATTTGCGGGCAAACAATCGGGTATGTCCGACCAGCAAGGCGATAAACGGTAAGACAAAAACGATGGCGATGCCGACCAGCACCTTCCAGTCTTCGGATTTGAAAAACCAGAGCATGCCGATCAGACCGACCGTCAGCAATAAGCGTATACTTCCAAGCAAATGAATCTTTTTCTTTAGGTTGTCTGCTTCGCGAGTGTAGGCAACAGCAGTATTCCGGTAGTAGTCATATCTCTTTTTCATGTCTGCAAAGGTACGAAAAATGAACTAACCGTCTTGGTAATTGGTTTATTAAAAAGGGATGAGGGAATGACCAATATAGGTGTTAAACGGGCGAATTTTCATTTTCCGAATCTTCTATATTTGCCAAGAATTAACGGATTCAGTAAACTTGATACATTTTATGAAAAGAATCGTGATGCTTTTGCTTTTATTCTTGCAGGTTTGCTCTTTGTCGGCGCAGGAAAAAGGTGGGGAAACAATCGGAGAAAAAATAGTGGCGAATGCGTATAACGCCGACAGTGTCCGGGCTGTTTGGGATAAGATGCCGTATTTCACTTTGTTCAAGGATAATTATTTTATCGGAGGGACGACGCTTGGAGGTAAGCCGACCTCCGTTAATTCGGATGTGAAATTCCAATTGAGCATAGCACAGCGATTGACAAAAAGTAAATTGCCGTTCGATACTTACCTGTTTATCCAGTATACCCAGAAGGCCTTTTGGAATGTTTTTCAGGAATCGTTGCCGATGAAAGATCTTAATTTCAATCCCGGTATTGGTCTGGGGCATCTGATCGTGTATCGTAATAAATGTATCGGGAAAGGGTATCTGATGCTCGAACATGAGTCGAACGGCAAAGACAGCACGGCTTCCCGTAGTTGGAATAAGCTTACTTTCGCTGTTGCCGTCTCGTTTTCACAGAATTGGGAAGCACAATTCAAGACGTGGATTCCGGTTGTGGACGGCAAATACAACAAAGACTTGCTTAAGTATAACGGTATCTTTCAGATGGCTGCTAATTACCGGACCAATAACCGGCGCTTTAATTGCGGCGTGATCCTGACTAAGCGTAAAACTTGGGCCAGCTTTAACACGCAGGTTGAGTTGAGCTATAAATTTAATAATAACGAGAATCAATATATATTCTTGCAATATTATAATGGCTTTGGTGAAAATCTTTTGGAATATAATAAGTTCAAAAGCATGATAAGGATAGGGTTTGTTATCAAGCCTTCCGATTTCAGTCTGTATTGACGGGAGGAAATAAACAACCTGTCTTCTGTATTGTTATTTATATATATGTATAACAATGCAAAATAATAGAATGAACGTAAAAGAACAATACTGGAAATACTCTCTGGTTACCATTATCATTGTGCTGGGTGTGATTCTTTTCGTGAAGTTTATTCCTTTTTTGGGAGGCATACTGGGGGCTTGTACCATTTATATATTGGTCAGGAAACAAATGTTGTATTTGACGCAAAAGAAACATTTGCGGCGTGGTTTCGTTGCTATAATCTTGCTGCTGGAAGCGATTCTTTGTTTTTTGATTCCACTCTCACTTGCTGTTTGGTTGTTTATCAGTAAATTACAAAATTTCAATCTGGACCCCACTCAATTGGTCAAGTCGGCGGAACATATTGCGAGTCTGATCGAGCAACGGACCGGGTATAATGTACTCGATACATCCAATATCATTTCAGCCGTCTCTGTTCTCCCGAAGATAGGACAGGTGTTGATGGGAGGAATCAGCGGTTTTGCCATAAATGTGGCCGTATTGGTGCTGATCCTCTATTTTATGTTGATCGGCGGTGCCAAGATGGAAAAGTATGTTTATAGTATTCTACCTTTTACTGAGGAAAATAAGAAAAATGTTCTGAGCGAAATAAATATGATCGTTACCTCCAATGCGATCGGTATTCCGTTGCTTGCCATCATTCAAGGGGTCATTGCCTTGTTCGGATATTGGATATTTGATGTGCCGAGTCCTTTCCTTTTCGGCTTTCTGACCTGTTTTGCCACGATTATTCCGGTTGTGGGTACTGCTTTGGTCTGGTTGCCGCTGGCTCTTTATATGGCGTTGACCGGAGACTGGGGGAATGCCGTCGGGCTGACGGTTTATGCCTTGATTATTATTACGAATGTGGATAATCTGATCCGTTTTGTCTTACAAAAAAAGATGGCGGATACTCATCCGCTTATTACTATATTCGGTGTGATTGTCGGTTTGTCTCTGTTTGGTTTTATGGGGATTATTTTCGGACCGCTTTTGGTCTCTATCTTTATACTTTGTTTCAATATATTCAAGGAAAAATATCTGGATACTGCTCGGTAACCGCTATCTTGCCTTACTATAAATAACAAAGCCTTGTATAAAAGAAGCATTAAGAACAATCGGTACGTTATCAAAAGACTGCCTCTTACTTAGAGCCTGTTTAAATTTTGTTCAAAAAGTTTTTTTCAACTTCTTTTGAGTTTCTTTCCGGTCTGTTTTCCTGTTTTTATTCGTCACATAGCCCGCTATGCTCCTTATAAAAACAGAAAAACATCCTCAAAAAGAACTCTCAAAAGAATGTTGAACAAAATTTAAACAGGCTCTTAATTATGCACAAAAGTGCTTTACTTTCAGAATAAAGGTCATCTGGTGTCGTCGTGTAAACAGATTAAGATTACAGATAGGTGGTATCTGTCAGACTGTTGCGAATGGCTTTCCGACGTGAATATAAACCTAAAAAGAGCCATATCATAGCTTAAAACAAGTTTGATATGGCTCTTCATTTTTTTAGATGTAGGATAGTTTCAAATTAAAAGTCCATCTTTTATTAATTTGAGTTCTAATATTCTCTTAGAGATGATTATTTCTTGTCTTTCAATAAATCCCGAATCTCGGTAAGCAACTGTATATCGGCAGGTGGAGTAGCCGGAGTAGTTGGTGCTTCTTCTTTTTTCTTGTTCAGGGCGTTGATTCCTTTTACCAACATGAAGATGGAGAATGCGATGATAATGAAATCGAAAGTTACTTGGAGAAAGTTACCATAGTTGATGGAAACGGCAGGTGAAATGATATTCTCGCCCTCCATGACAGCTTGTTTCAATACGATTTTCAAATCGGTGAAGTTAACACCTCCGATCAATAGGCCGATAGGAGGCATGATCAGGTCACTGACAGCCGAAGATACGATTTTACCGAAAGCACCACCAATGATGATACCTACTGCCATGTCGATCACGTTTCCACGCATGGCGAATTGTTTGAATTCTTGCAAAATATTCTTCATAAATTTAGTTTTTTTGTAGTATAACTGCAAAAGTATATGTTTAGTTGTGGAAATCCAAGACAATTTCTACAAATCCTCAGTTCCGGAAATGCTGTATGGATGGATCTCTGATGAATTTATCGAAAGAAACTTTTGATAGTAAGGAACGCGGTTTTTATGTGTGTTCCATTAATATCCTATTAAAAACATTTGTAGCCAAAGTTCTTCCAGGCTATTTATAGTACACCTTCCGTTCTGTATT
>ERZ777011.331-NODE-331-length-75277-cov-21.456529_pt1 | contig 75277 bp, 56 predicted proteins | sample MGYA00374964_ERZ777011 | MGnify/ENA primary metagenome ERZ777011 (study PRJEB29310, sample SAMD00008975) | mouse gut metagenome | study: EMG produced TPA metagenomics assembly of the Metagenome analysis of fecal microbiota from mouse which was promoted... | reverse complement strand
ACCTGTAACCTTCTGATCCGTAGTCAGATGCTCTATTCAGTTGAGCTAGCGAACCGTATTGCCTTTTAAGGCCACCGGTAGATTTGTTGCCGATGTTGAGTGATTCGCACAGGATTCAAACCTGTAACCTTCTGATCCGTAGTCAGATGCTCTATTCAGTTGAGCTAGCGAACCGCGATTTTGATTTTAAAAGCCCTCGCTTGGACTTCGTTTGTGTGATTCGCACAGGATTCAAACCTGTAACCTTCTGATCCGTAGTCAGATGCTCTATTCAGTTGAGCTAGCGAACCATTGCTTTTCCTTGTTGGCAGGTGGCGTCGGAGACGCTACGCTGTCGTGGATTTGCGAGTGCAAAGTTACAATAGTTTTTTGAACTATCAAAGTTTTTCTCTGATTTTTTTGATTGTTTTTTTGAAGATGTCTGTGTGGAAATATTTGTGCGATAATTCGTGGGTGGGAGTTGCCGGGGGTGTTGAAGCCGTGGCGTATGGTGGTGTGGTGGATGGTGTTTCTGTGGTGGGTTCTGCGGGTGGGTTTTGGAGGGATGCAGCGATGGCGGATGGCAGCGTTTTGCGCAAGGTTGCACGCAGGTTGGCGAGGGCTTCTTGGCGGGTGGGTGTGTGGTAGGGGTGGTGTGTGCGGTTGGTGTTTCTTGATGATACGGGTGGATCTGGTGATGTTGTCAGCACTGCCACGTTTCCGGGTAGTTTCGATATTGATGACCGGCCGGTGATGACGATTGCCGGTGTGTTTGCGGATGATGCATGATTGCAGATTGTTCCTGTGGCTTTCCCTGTGAATGACTGGTTGTCGAAGGAGCCTTCGCCTGTTATCACGAGGTCGGGGCGTGGATTGAACAGATTGTACATGCTTATTATTTTTTCGGCGCCGAGTGATGCGGGGCATCGCAGAACGCGGTGGAATGCATAGCCCAATCCGCCTGCGGCTCCTTGGAAACGTGGCTGGTTGGAGGGGGGATAGAGGGCTTCGTCAACGGCGTCGATATAGTTTGACAGGGCGTTGGCGAGGGTGTCTATGTCGGAATCCGCTACCCCTTTCTGGTGGGCGAAGGAGAGGGAGGATAGGCCTGTGTCGTTTTGGCCGTAGGGTATCAATGGTAGGTCGACATCTGCGAGAATACGGATGCGGCGCGCAAGGTCGGCCCGCGGCATTCCGGAGAAGTCGATGGAGAAGATTCTTGACAGTGATTCGGCGCATATGGGGGCGGGTATTGGTTCTCCGTCGACGTCGGTGAATTGTGCCCCTAATGCCTGGAGCATCCCTATGCCTCCGTCGATTGTTGCTGAGCCTCCGAGGCCGATTATGATTTTCTGTTTGCCTTTTGAGAGCATTTCGTTGATGAATTCCCCTATTGGATAGGAGGTTGCTTTCCAGGGTGTTAGGCGCCTGGAGCCGGAAAGCATCTGCAGTCCGACGATGGCTGCGCAATCGACGGCGCATGTGTCGGCTGATTCGTAATAGCGGATTATGGCTTTGTTCATCATCGGGTCGTGACCGAGGATGGAGGCCGGTTGTAGCGACAGGTGTGATGCGAGGATTCCGGCAGTTCCTTCTCCGCCGTCGGCCATGGGGCAAATCCGGATTGTGGCGTCCGGCATGGTTTCTCTAATGACGGATGCTATTTCATCAGCTACCTCAGTGGCGGCGAGGGTGTTTTTGAATTTGTCGGGAGCAATGAGTATGCTTGGCATTACTGGTGTATTATTGCTCAAAATTAATAAAAATTTAGAATATGCGGAATTTTTTCGACCTTTTAGGGTGGCAGGTTGATGTGGAATTGTTATAATTTTGCAGTCGTAAGGATTTTAAGTTTGTTAAGTGAACCGATTATGATTAATAGAGCGATTATGGGGATTAGTGATATGGCGCGGATTGGTGCTGTTTGTTTGTTTTTGGCGGCGGCAGCTGTCGGTGTGTGTGGCGAGGAGCTGGTTATTTTGCAGACCAACGATACGCATAGCCAGATTGACCCGACTGACAAGGGTTCAGGGGGGATTGCGCGTCGTAAGGTGGTTGTTGACAGCATCAGGGGCGTGCATGAGAATGTGTTGTTGGTTGATGCGGGGGATGCTGTGCAGGGCACTCTGTTTTTCAATATCTACCGGGGGGAGGTTGAAACCAGAATGATGAATGAGCTTGGTTATGATTATGCTGTTGTCGGGAACCATGATTTCGACAATGGTGTTGAATCGTTGGCCCGGAATCTGAAAAACAGCACTACACAATGGATTTCCACTAACTATGACCTGGTGGGTAGCGGCCTGGAGCCTTATTTCAAGCCATATGCCATTAAAGAGGTTGGGGGGAAGAAAATCGGTATCATTGGGATTAACCTCAATCCTAAGGGTATGATTTCAGAGGGGAACTATGATGGGGTAGGTTATCTCGACGGTATAAAGGCTGCCAACGCCACGGCGTGGCATCTTAAACATAATGAGAAGGCTGACATGGTGGTGGCGATTACCCATATCGGTTATGATGATGTGCCTTCGCCGTCGGACAGGGAGCTTGCCGCATCGTCGGAGGATATCGACATTATACTTGGCGGCCATAGCCATTCGCTTATAAAGCCGGGTGGCGGGCAGGAATGGGTGGAGAATGCTGCCGGCCGGCTGGTTCTGGTTACTCAGAATGGTAAAAGCGGCCAGGTTGTGGCAGAGGTGACGGTGGATCTCGACAGTTTAGGGGTTAAATTGCCGGAGTACCGCCAGATTACGATTGATTCAAGGCTGGACGGCCGTGTTGACCACCGCTTGGATTCTATGCTTGCGCCTTATAGGAAAGGTGTTGATGAGCTTATGGGGGTTAAAATAGGGCGGAGTGCATCGGAACTCAGTAACCGCGAGGCTCCATTGTTGAATTTCCTGAGCGATTTCGCACTTGGATGGGGGCGCCGTCTGGCAAAAATGGATGTTGATCTGGCGATAATGAACAAGGGCGGAATCCGCCGCAGTCTGCCGAAGGGTGACATCACACAGGGGCAGATTATGATGATGCAGCCGTTTGATAACCGTATCTTGGTGGAAGAAGTGAAGGGAAGTGACCTCGCGGCTGCTTTTGATGTAATGGCTGCGCGGGGTGGAGACGGGGTCAGCAAGGGTGTGGAGATTGTTTTCGATCCCCAGGCTAAAAAGTGCGTGTCGATTGAAATCAACGGTAAACCGCTTGATTATGACAGGATCTACCGTGTGGCCACAATTGATTATCTGGCTAACGGGGGGGATTATATGGAACCGTTGACTAAGGGTAAGGTGGTTGCGCAAAGCGACCGGATTGTCTATGACGATCTGATTGATTATATAAAGACGTTTTATAGGGGTAAGAAAATCAACCCCTCGGCTGAGAAGCGTATGCGTTCCACCCGCTGACTATGGCCCATCCGGATATACATAGGCGGATGGATGGTTATCGGTTTGTTTATTTACGAACTTCAAGATTTTGTTGCCTGAGATTGCAACGTGGATTCTTATTGTATTGGCATTGGACTTTTAGAAACTGTTTAGGTGTGTGTTAAATCCTTAAATGGAGAGGAAAGTGGCGAAGGCCCGGTGTATGTAGAGATGGTCGGCTACGGCGGCGGTTTCGCGGCATGAGTGCATTGCCCATTGCGGAGCGCCCATGTCGACACCTCTGAGTGGTAGCTGTGATGTGAGGATGTTGCCCAGTGTGGAGCCTCCGGCTACGTCGCTGTGGTTTACGAATGTCTGCACCGGCACGCCGGCTTTGGCGCAAATAGTGCGGAATACGGCTGCCGAATCTGCGTCGGTCATGTATTTGCAGTTGGCATTGATTTTAATCACAGGGCCTTTGCCGAGCTGGGGATGGTTTGTGGGATCCTGCTTGTTCTCGTAGTTGGGGTGGGTTGCATGGCCGTTGTCGGCAGAAATCATGAATGATGATGCTACGGCTTGGGCGAAAGTGTCGCTGTCGCCTCCGAGCGAGCGGTTGATGCGCTCAAGGATGGTGCGCAGAATCGGGGATGCCGCCCCCTGTTTGGTGCCGGAGCCGGTTTCTTCGTTGTCGAAAACCGCGACAACGCGGGTCATTGATGTGTCGGTTGCGGGGTCGGCGGTGCTTGATATTAGTGCGGTCACTGCGCAATGGGCCATTTCTAGGTCGTCGATGCGCGAGGCCGAGATGAATTCGTTATCTATGCCGAAAAGGCACGGAGGGGTTGTGTCGAAGAGGTTGAGGTCGAAATCGAGTATTTCCGAGGTGTCAACTCCAAGTTCAGTGGCCACGAGGTTGATAATGAAGTTTTCGGCTGCGCCCGGCTCGGATAGAAGGGCGGTGACCGGCAGCATGTCGCGTTGCCGGGACAGTGGGTTGCCATCATTGACCGACCTGTTGTAGTGTATGGCCAGATGTGGTATGGTCATCAGGGGGCGTTGTAGGTTGACCAGGCGTGTCGTGGGCTGCAAGGGGTTGTCGCTTCTGAGGATTACGCGTCCTGCGATTGATAGGGGGCGGTCGAACCAGGTGTATAGAATCGGGCCTCCGTAGACTTCAGTGTTGAGCTTTAGGGTGTTGCCGCTGCATAGCATCTCTGCATTCGGTTTTATGCGGAATCCGGGCGAATCTGAGTGGGCGCAGATTATTTTGTAGCCCATGGAAGGTTGGCCGCTTCCGGCGATAAACGCGAATATTGCCGAATTGTTCTGCACAACGAAGTGGCGGCTGCCGGGGTGTATATCCCAATGGTCGCGCATGTCGAGCGGGGTGAAACCGGCGCGTTCCAGTTTATGGCGTAGGTTGTCGACTGCCAAGAAGTTGCAGGGGGAATTACGCAGGAATGTCAGGAGGTCGGAGGTCAGTAGGTTCATGGCTGTTGATGGTGTTGGGTTTGTTGCCTGAAGGGTGGCAGTTTATTTAGGCGCGGCTTTGCGGCGTGATGTGCCGAATGGGGGTTCTTGCATCAAGTCGAGCATCTCCCGGGAGATGTTGAACACATCAAGCGGGCTTGCCGGTCGCAACGGTTCGAACCATCGGAATTGCGGCAGGTAATAGAGGCTTTTTTTTGCGAGATACAGAGGTGTCATGGTGCCTGAGGTCTCTGGCCACATCTTCATGCGCTCGATTGTCTGGTTTTTGAAGTCGGCCGCAAGGAATGAGCTTTCGATGTTGGCTATTTTGTTGTAGGTTGAATCATTTTCCTGCGGAAGCATTATTGCCTGTACGTTCCCGCTCACATCAAGATGACGTATTGAGCCGTTGGCAAAAGTGGCATACATCTCTTTGCCTGTTAGCTGGTTGTAGAACTCCTCATCGACCCATTCGGCCATGAAACCGAACTCGGGCAGTTTGGCCCAGTCGGCCGTGGAGTCGCGCATGTGCACCTGGATTGTGTTTCCGAAAATCTGTTTGTTTTCGTTCCATATGACGGGGTGGTAGTCGAGATACATCATTGAGTCGCGCTGCACGAATGTCATCGAGTCGCACAGTCCCTGGAGGTCGGAGCGGAAGAACCGCACATGGGGGGCGGCTATGAGGTGGTGGGTTGTGTCGGCCGGTTGGGTCACAGAGTCGTTGAGTGCCTTGGCGGGAGTTATGACGAGGTATGTGCGGATTGTGTCGGCGTGCATGTAGAGGGTGTCGGCAGCCGAGGAGTATTCTTTGGCGAGTGCATGGCCGGTTACCATGGCGCTGTCGGCCACTTCAAAATAAAAGCCGTAGTCGCCGCATAGCATCACTTTGTTTGTGGTGTCGGTCAGTTCGATGTTTCCGAAAGCCTCTCCGAACCCGATGTTTTTGTCGTAATACAGGGTGTCGCCTGTGAGGGTGTTACCGTTTGAAGCCACCACGAGTGAGCGGTGGTAGAGGTCGGCCTGTGAGGTTTCGGTGTTATAGACGCCACGTGTGGTGTAGATTGTGCCGTCGGATGCTATAATGGTTGATGTGGTGTCGAGGATTGCTATGTGGGTCAGGGTGTTATAGAGCATCTCGTCGGTGTAGATGTTGAGGGTGTCGTTGTTCTGCAGGCTTTTTAGATGGACGTTTTCGCGGAACAGGGCATCTTTAGAAGTAGGGCTGTATTCGCCGTAGCGGGATTCGAGACGGTTCTGCAGGTCGGTGAGCACCCCTCCTACTTCATAGAAGCCGAGGTCGATGGCGAGGTCGTAGTTGAAGATGTCGGTTGTGAGGGTTACATCGCGGTTTATTAGCTGCACTTTCTTGCCGGGTTCGGCGTAAAGCACCGCGAGCTGGGTTGAGTCTGCATAGTCGAGCTGGTCGGCATATACGAATAGGGTGTCGCCCTGCTCCATGTGTACGTTGCCGAAAGCTTGTAGCGCTCCTGGGTTGTCGTAGAAGTGGGCGCTGTCGCAATACATGAACATGTCGCCTTTGCGGAATTCGACGTTTCCGACCACAATCTGGTAGTCGATTCCCTGTCTGGCTCGGAGTTCGTCGGCGCGTTCAAGGAATATGCGGTCGCCCTGATGGCGGTTTTCGCCGGGAATCACCGGCCGGATGGGCACGGTGTCGGGTTGTCTCAGGGTGCGTGGTATTCGTCGGGTGGTGTCGGCTTTCGGGGCCGGTTGCTGCGCTGCCGCCAGCAGCGACACTCCCACGAGCATTGCCGCCATCGCCAGGGCTGCGAACATGCCTTTGCCGCTATGTCGGCTTTTACCCGTCATTTGTCGGTTATTTCCTGATTTTTATCCAGCCGGGGTTGCGGAATTCGCAATCTACCCAGTTGTCTTCAATCCTCACATATGTGTCGTTGATTTTCTTCTTAATCCACTCGTCGACCATTTTCTGTTTGGCGGCATTCTCATACATTCCCTTGATTACCTGGTAGTCGTCGGAGAGGTTGGCCTTATGGGCCGGTATGCGGGCTGTGAGTTTTACGAGGGCGACAATGTCGCGGTCGCGTTTGGGGTCTTTCATGACGAATGCTTCTGATATGTCGCCTACTTCCATGGTGGATATTTTCTTGGCCACTTCCTGGGGGAGCTGCGACATCTCGAAACGGATGGTGTTGTTTTCCGGGTTGACCATCTGGCCGTGGTTGTTGCGGGTGTCTTTGTCTTGCGACACAACGGTGGCCTCCTCGAATGTGAATTTGCCGTTGTTGATTTCGGTGCGCAGCGAGTCGAGGCGGTTGAGTGAGTTGGTCAGCTCGGAGTCAGACACTTTCGGCCGCAGGAGTATGTGGCGGGTGTTGATGCGGTCACCACGTTTTTCAATCAGCTGTATGATATGGTAGCCGTATTGGGTCTCGACGATTTTCGATACTTTTTTGGGGTCGTTGAGGTTGAAGGCTACAGCGGCATATTCGGGTTCGAGATGGCCGCGCCCCATGAATCCGATTTCACCTCCGCGCACGCTGCTGCCGTCTTCCGAGTATAGGATGGCGAGGGTGGAGAATTCCGATTCTCCCCGGTTCACGCGGTCGGCGTAATCGCGCAGACGGGCTTTAACGTCGTCGATTTCCTGCTGGGGGATTTTGGGGTTTACCGATATGATCTCGGCCTCGACCTGCATGGGGATGAACGGTATGGAGTCTTCGGGGAGTGAGGAAAAGTAGCGGCGCACGTCGGAGGGGGTGACTTTGAGGTCTTTCGATATGTTGCGCTGCACTTCCTGCACCCGGTATTGGTTGCGCATACTTTCCGACATCTGCTGGCGGAATTCGGCCAACGGCTTGCGGAAATATTCTTCTACCTTTTCTTTCGAGCCGAGGTTGCTGATAAGATAGTTGATGCGCTGCTCCACGGCTTGTGTGACCATCGATTCCTGCACCTCCACGGTGTCAATGTCGGCCTGGTGGAGAAACAGTTTCTCCAGGGCCAGCTGCTCGGGTATGATGCAATAGGGGTCGCCGTTAATCGGCGTCTTTTCATAGAGCATCTGCTGGTAGGCTTCTTCGATTTCGCTTTTGTAGATGGGCTGGTCGCCGACCATCCACGCAACCTCTTCGACTATGTTGTTGTTGGCTGCCAATGCGGCCAGCGCTACGGCGGCCAAAGCCACGGTAAGGGATGTTGAACGAAGTTTCACGATGTCAGTAACTTTCGGATATGTTCGATTGGCCAACAAAATCGCAATGCCGGCCGGAGAGGAGGTTTTCAACTGACAAAGATACGTTTTCTTTTCCGAACTGCAAGTTTTGGTGGTGTTAAGGAGAGTGAATTACGGGGAAAATACTAATTTTGTGGATGCAATGCCATGGTACGTTATGATTATGGAAGTGTAGTTGTTGTTGACGTGTAGCAGTTGTTATGGAAAATCGGAAATCGATTGGTCTGTTATGTCTGAGGATGTTGTGTGTGGCGATGTTCTGCCACTTCGCGTCCTCCCTTGAGGCTGTTGCAAAGGAGGATGTGGAGAGGGTTCTTGACCGTCTTGACCGCGAAATCAGGCGGGTCGATGCCTACAAGCAGTTGCGTGAGGAGGGCATAGATTCGGTTAAGCAGGTGCGCAGGGGATTGCGTCGCGGAGATGGCGGATGGTTCGACTGCACGATGGATATCGCCGGCCGTTACAGTTCTTTCAACAATGATTCGGCAATCTTTTATTATGGTGAGGGTTTATTGACGGCCCGGGAGGGTGGGATGGACTCGCTTGTGACGGAATTCCGTGTACGCCGTGCTACCTGTCTGTCGATAGGGGGGTATATCCATGATGCGATTCAGGAAGTTGCGTTGGTCGATACCACGCGGTTTGGAGCGGGGCTGTGGCGTACATACCGCGATGCCACACGCCAGATGTATTCCTATATCTCCAGCTACTATGACGAAGGTGTGCCCGGGCGCGACCGCTGGCGCAACCTTTCGGTGGATGCGCAGAAACGTCTGTTGCCTCTGCTCGACAAGGGGTCGGTCGATTACAGGCTCAATCTTGGCGAGTATTATTATTCATGCCGGGAATATTCCCGTAGCCGGCAGGTGCTTTCATCGCTGGTGGGGGAAATCTCCTCCGACACGAGAGAATATGCCGTTGCAAGCCATATCCTTGCGGAGATTGCACGGGTGTCTGGCAACCGCAACGATTATATATATCATCTTGCCAATTCGGCGATAGCCGACATAAGGCGTGCGGCTCTGGAGGTGACGTCGATTCAGGAGCTTGGTGGTTCCCTGTTTGAGGCCGGGGAAACCAAACGTGCCCATAATTATCTGATTACGGCTATGGATAACGCGGTCGGCAGCCGGGCCTCGGTGAGGATAGGGCAGACGTCGGAACTTCTGACGATGGTTGAACATGACCACGGGCGCCAGATTGCAGCCTGGCGGCGGGTGACAAATGTGGCTATCCTGGTGCTGGTGGTGTGTCTGGTGGCATTGGTGGTGACCATGTGGTATCTGCGGCGTCAGTTGCGGAGGGTTGACCGCATGAAAAGTGTGCTTGAAGAGGCAAATAAGACGAAAGACGTGTATATCAGCCAGTTTCTTGCGCTAAGCTCGATATATATGGATAAGTTGCAGCAGTTCAGCAAACTTGTCAACCGCAAGCTGTCGTCAGGGCAGGTCGATGAGCTTCAGAAGCTGACGAAATCGGGGAAATTCATCGAAGAGCAGAGTAAGGAGTTTTATTCGGTTTTTGATGATGCATTCCTGCATATATATCCTGCATTCGTAGAAAGGGTGAATGAACTTCTGCGCCCGGAACATAGGATTGCGCCTCCTGATGGGGAGCTGCTCAACAGCGACTTGCGCATCCTGGCATTCATGCGTCTGGGAATCGACGACGCCCAGCGGGTGGCACAGATTCTCAACTACAGCGTGAATACGATATATGCCTACCGTAACAAATTGCGTAATAAGGCCATAAGCCGCGACACATTCGAGGCCGACATAATGGCTATAGGATAGCGCTTTACCTGCGTAGGCGGTTAATTGTCGAATTATATGCCATGAGTGAACGATTGGCCACAAGGGGTGTTATAGTTTTATTAACGGATAATTAATATTGTGAAAATATGAAAAAGATATTGACGCTTACTTTGGGCGCCACCATTTTGGGCGCTATGCTGACCGGTTGTGACTCCCGGGCCAAACTTGCCGAATCGGTGCAGGGGGAATGGACCGGGAATCCTGAGATGCTGCTTGACACCGGAGCTGCAACGGCATCTTTGGTCAGAATGCTTGAATTCACCGCAGGGACTACCGACACGGAGGGCACAGTCACGATGACGGCGCTGATTACGGTTGAAAACACCATGCAGTTAAACGATTCTCTTGTGTCGCCTTTGCAGATAACCTCCTCGGGAAACGCTACCATCACAGGGGTGTATCAGGCCAAAGATGACGATGACCTGACCATAAGCCTTGATGTGACGTCGATGAGTGTGAATGTGGATCCCGACGGTGTGCAGTTGAATTACAATGTTGTCGACGGCCAGTCGTCGCCGTCGGTAGAAAAACTGCGCCCCGGGGCTGTTGTGCTTGCGACACAGCAGATTAACCGTGCTGCCCAGAACGTGTTTTCAAATATCACCGAAATTGAGGATATCCATGTGAAAGGGTCTATAATGACCTGCGAAATCAACGATAAGAATCTTATTTTTACAAAAGGCGGTGTGCCGTCGTCTGCAACTGAATGATATAATAATGTTGTGGCTGAAAGCCACATACGTTCTAAAGAAATAACGGCCGGTGTCCCGATAGGGGCGCCGGTTTTCGGTGTGAAAAAATTTGAGACAACTTCCAAAAATTCGTATCTTTGCAGTTAGATAGCGTAAGGCTTGCAAAACAACGAAAATCAACAATATAAAACCTACAATGGCAACAAAACCGTTTCACTATCAGGAAATGTTCCCTCTGGGACCTGACACCACCGAGTATTACCATCTCACGTCGGATTATGTGAAGACCGAGAACTGGGGCGGCCACGAATTCCTCGTGATCGACCCTGAGGCTCTGACCGTGCTTGCACGCCAGGCCACCCACGACAATGCCTTCATGCTGCGCCGTGAGCATAACAAGATGGTTGCCAAAATACTCAGCGACCCTGAGGCGTCGTCAAACGACAAATATGTGGCCTTGACCATGCTCCGCAACGCGGAGGTGTCCGCCAAGGGGCAACTGCCTTTCTGCCAGGATACAGGCACGGCCATCATCCACGGCGAAAAAGGGCAGTTGGTCTACACCGGATGCGATGATGCAGAAAAGCTGTCGAAAGGGGTCTATGACACTTACACCACCGATAACCTTCGTTATTCGCAGAATGCTCCTCTGAACATGTATGACGAGGTGAACACCGGCTGCAATCTCCCGGCGCAGATTGATATCCATGCCGGTGAGGGCAACGAATACCATTTCGTGTTTGTGGCCAAGGGTGGCGGTTCGGCTAATAAAACCTACCTATATCAGGAAACCAAAGCGATAATCAATCCCAAAACACTCGTGCCTTTCCTGGTCGAGAAGATGAAGACCCTCGGCACGGCGGCTTGCCCCCCCTATCATATAGCATTCGTGATAGGCGGCACATCTGCCGAGAAGAACCTTGAGACGGTTAAGAAAGCGTCGATCAAGTATTACGACAACCTCCCGACAACCGGCAATGAATATGGCCGTGCTTTCCGCGATGTGGAGCTGGAAAACGAGCTTAAGAAAGCCTCGGAGCAGATTGGCCTCGGAGCCCAGTTCGGAGGGAAATATTTCGCCCACGACATCAGGGTTATCCGTTTGCCGCGCCACGGTGCATCGTGCCCTATCGGCATGGGGGTGAGCTGCTCGGCCGACCGCAATGTGAAAGCGAAAATCAACAAAGACGGCTTGTGGATTGAAAAACTCGATGCCAACCCCGGCGAACTGATTCCGGAGGAACTTCGCATGGCAGGGGAGGGGGATGCTGTGAAAATCGACCTCAACCGCCCCATGAGCGAGGTGCTGGCTGACCTCGACAAGTTCCCCGTTGCCACCCGCCTGAGCCTCAACGGCACAATCATCGTAGGGCGCGACATTGCCCATGCCAAAATCAAGGAGCGCCTTGACAAGGGCGAACCGATGCCCCAGTATCTCAAAGACCACCCCATCTACTATGCCGGTCCGGCCAAGACCCCCGCAGGTATGGCATCAGGATCTTTCGGCCCGACAACGGCCGGGCGAATGGACCCGTATGTAGACCAGTTCCAGAAAGCCGGCGGCTCGATGATTATGATAGCCAAAGGGAACCGCAGCCAGCAGGTGACCGACGCGTGCAAAAACAACGGTGGTTTCTACCTTGGCTCGATAGGCGGACCGGCGGCCATCCTGGCTCAGAACTCCATCAAGAAGGTGGAATTGCTCGAATATCCAGAACTCGGCATGGAGGCCATCTGGAAAATCGAGGTCGAGAACTTCCCTGCGTTTATCCTTGTTGATAACAAAGGCAACGATTTCTTCAAAGAGATACAGAACAAATGCAATGCCTGCGGATTGAAATAATCCGGGGTATAGAATCAGATAAACGGGGTCGCGGCAATGGCCGCGACCCCAAATGATAAGATAATCACAAATAAAACACATGGCACATAAAGCATTACTGATGATTCTCGACGGATGGGGAATCGGCAACCACTCGAAAAGTGACGCCATCTATTCGGCCCGTCCCGAATATTGGAAATATCTCATAGAAAGCTACCCCCATTCGGAGCTGCAGGCTTCAGGCGAAAACGTAGGTCTGCCCGACGGCCAGATGGGCAACTCTGAGGTCGGCCACCTCAATATCGGTGCCGGCCGCGTGGTTTACCAGGATCTGGTTAAAATCAACAAAGCGATAGCCGACCGATCGATTCTCGACAATCCCGAAATCAAGAGCGCTTATTCATATTGCAAGGAAAACGGTAAGTCGCTCCATCTGATGGGGCTGACCTCGACCGGTGGTGTGCACTCGTCGTTTGAGCATATCGAGGCTCTGTGTGACATTGCCAAGGAATACGGTCTTGAAAATGTTTACCTGCACTGCTTCATGGATGGCCGCGACACCGACCCCCGCAGCGGAAAGGGTTTCATCGAGCGTCTGACAGACCATTGCAAAAACAGCGCCGGTGTGATTGCTTCAATCATCGGACGTTACTATGCGATGGACCGCGACAAACGCTGGGACCGCGTGAAAGTGGCCTATGACCTGCTGGTGAAAGGTGAAGGCAAACAGGCTACCGACATGGTTAAGGCCATGCAGGAAAGCTACGACGAGGATGTTACCGACGAGTTCATCAAACCGATCAACAACTCGACGGTAGATGGCACCATCAAGCCGGGCGATGCCGTTGTTTTCTTCAACTACCGCAACGACCGCGCCAAGGAACTGACCGTTGTGCTGACACAGCACGACATGCCGCAGGAGGGCATGACAACCCTTCCCGGTCTGCAATACTACTGCATGACACCCTATGATGCGTCGTTCACAGGGGTGCATATCCTTTTCCCGAAAGAAAACGTTCAGAACACTATCGGCGAATATCTGTCGAAAGAACATAAGAGCCAGCTCCATATCGCAGAGACTGAAAAATATGCACATGTGACGTTCTTCTTCAATGGCGGACGCGAGGCGGCTTTCGAGGGTGAAGACCGCATACTTGTGCCATCTCCGAAAGTGGCAACCTATGACCTCAAGCCCGAAATGAGTGCATATGAGGTGAAAGACAAACTGGTCGAGGCGATAAAAAGCGAGAAATACGACTTCATTGTTGTCAATTTCGCCAATGGCGACATGGTTGGTCACACCGGTGTGTATGAAGCGATAGAGAAGGCTGTGAAAGCTGTGGATGAATGTGTGCGCGACACTGTAGAGGCTGCAAAAGCCGCCGACTACGAGGTTATAATCATTGCCGACCATGGTAATGCCGACCACGCCATCAATGCCGACGGCACTCCCAACACGGCCCATTCCCTCAACCCGGTTCCGTGTGTCTATGTGACAGCCGATAAGAGCGCAACCGTGGAGAACGGTATCCTTGCCGACGTGGCTCCGACCATCCTCCACATAATGGGCATCCCCCAGCCGGCAGAGATGACCGGCCGCAATCTTGTGAAGCCCTGATTCTGCTCTTCTGAGTGACGGATATATTACAAGAGGGTGTGTCATAATGGCTCATCTGGGTCGTCGCCCGAGGGCTTCGGGTTCGGTCATTGACCTTAGTCAACTCCCTTCACCCTCACCCTCAGGCTCCTACCATCTGAACCATTCTGACAGCACCCTCTCCATCCGGATGCCAAAAAGGCGTTGGTCGAATTTCGACACAACGCCGTTTTTTCATGATTATTAACGCGAATAAACAGCGTATCTTTCGGTTTGATTCCTATTTATAGCTATCTTTGGCTCTGCCTTAGATACTCACGCTTGGCAAAGCCAAAATTTATTTGGCTTCGCTCCCGGCTAATCCGTATCTTTGTGGAAAATACGATGCCATGGAAAATGAAGAGAAAAGGAGCTGGTGGGGCAGGATGGGGCTGTTGCCGAAGATTCTGATAGCGATAGCGCTTGGAATCGGTGCGGGATATGTGTGCCCGATGTGGGGGGCGAGGCTTATGGCCACGTTCAATGCGGTTTTCAGCCAGTTTCTCGGCTTCTGTATCCCGCTTATCATTTTGGGCTTCGTTGCCCCGGCTATAGCCGATATAGGGGCGAAAGCGGGGAAGATGCTGGTGATAACCGCTCTGTTGGCATATGGTTTCACATTGTTTGCCGGATTCCTTTCGTATTTTACCGGAGTTCTGTTCTTCCCGGAGATGATTGAACCTGCCGGATATGTTGCAGCCACGTCAACAGCTTTGCATCCACAGCCATATTTCGCTATTCTGATGCCTCCGCTTATGGGGGTGATGACGGCTTTGGTGACTGCGTTTGTGGTCGGCTTGGGATGTGCTTTCCTCCCGAAAGGGGTTCTTAAAAGCGGCCTCGACGAATTCCGGATGATAGTGACGATGGTAATAGAGAAGGTGATAATTCCTTTGCTGCCGATTTATATATTCGGCATTTTCCTGAATATGACAGTCACGGGGGAAGTAGGGTCGATCGTCGGCACATTCATAAAGATAATAGCTGTGATTTTCGCGCTCCACGTGTTTGTGTTGGTGTTTCAGTATTGTGTTGCAGCGCCTTTCTCGTCAGGTAGCCGGAATCCGTTGAAACTGCTTTGGACTATGATGCCGGCTTATTTCACCGCGCTGGGCACCCAGTCGTCGGCTGCAACGATTCCGGTTACGCTTGAACGTGCGGTGGCTATGGGGGTCAACAAGGATGTGGCAGGATTCACAGTGCCGTTGTGCGCAACAATCCATATGTCGGGCAGCACTCTGAAGTTGGTGGCATGTGCGTTGGCGCTTATGATTGCCCATGGTATGCCCTATGATTTCGGCATGTTTGCCGGGTTTATCGCCATGTTGGGGATAACTATCATTGCCGCTCCGGGAGTGCCTGGTGGTGCGGTTATGGCAGCCTTGGGGTTGTTCACTTCCATGCTCGGTTTCACCGAAGCCGATTGTGCTCTGATAATAGCCCTTTACATAGCTATGGACAGCTTCGGCACAGCCTGTAACGTTACCGGCGACGGCGCAATCGCAATCATAGTGGGCAAGCTGGTCAAACCTGATAATTTAAAAGGTTGATAATCTGAAATTAAATGGCTAATAAAAGCCATAAAAATCCATCAAAGGCCAATAAAGGCCGGCCGGAGAGGGGAACTTCATGATTGTTGCCCATTTATTGCTGCGTTTTAGGGCTTTTAAAGGCCTTTTAAATCTTCAATTAGCTTTATTGCCCGGGTTGGTTGAGCATGGCCAGGAATTCATCTTCTGAGAGGAGGGGGATGCCGAGGGTGGCGGCTTTTTCGCGTTTGGCGGGGCCCATGTTCTCGCCGGCGAGGATATAGTCGGTTTTCTTTGAGATTGAACCTGCGTTTTTGCCGCCGTTACGCTCGATGAGTTCTTTGTATTCCTCGCGTGAATGGAGGGTGAATGTGCCGCTGATTACGAATGTTCTGCCACCGAGAAGGTCGGTAAGGTCTTCGTGTGATTTCTCTTCCATGCTCATCTGCAGCCCTGCGGTTTTGAGGCGTTCCACAATGGCGCGGTTTTCCGTATTGGAGAAATATTCCACTATGCTTTCGGCGATTCTGGGGCCGATGTCTTTCACGGCTGCCAGTTGGGGGGCCGATGCCGCCATCAGCCGGTCTATGTCGGGGAATGCTTTGGCTACTTTTTTCGCTACGGTGTCGCCTACGAATGGTATCGACAGGGCGTAAATTACCCTGTCATAGGGCACTGAGCGGGAGGCTTCGAGGCCTTCGATAACGCGGTCGGCACTTCGGGGCCCGAAGCCGTCGAGTTTGAGGAGCTGCTCTCTGCGCAGGTCGTAGAGGTCGGCGATGTTTCTGACGAGGCCTGTTGCGAACAGCTGTTGGGCGGTTTCTTCGCCAACGCCGTCGATATTCATCATTTTACGCCCTACGAAATGCTCTACGCGGCCGGCAATCTGTGGCGGGCATCCGAATTTGTTGGGGCATTGCCATGATGCTTCCCCTTCGACGCGCACCAGCGGAGTGCCGCAGGCGGGGCAGTGGCTGACGAATCCGACAGGTTCCGCGCCGGGTTGCCGCCCGTTTTCATCGACGCCTGTGATTTTGGGTATGATTTCCCCCCCCTTTTCAACATACAGCAAATCGTGTTGGTGGATTCCGAGGGCTTTTATTATGTCTTCATTATGGAGCGACGCCCGTTTCACGATTGTGCCGGAGAGCAGCACCGGCTCGAGGTTGGCCACCGGAGTGATGATGCCCATGCGGCCTACTTCAAACGATACGAATCTCAGACGGGTAACCGCCCGTTCTGCCGGGAATTTATATGCTATGGCCCATCGTGGGGATTTGGCAGTGAAACCGAGGTTAAGCTGCTGGCGCATGGAGTTGACTTTGAACACCAGGCCGTCGGTGGCCACCGGCAGGTTGCGGCGCTCCGTATCCCAATGGCGTATGAAGTTATCAACCTCTTCGAGCGAATTTAGAAGAGTCATTATTCCGGAAACTTTGAATCCCCAGCTGCGGGCGGCAACCATGTTGTCGTAGTGGTTGTCGGCCGGTAGTTCAGGCCCGAGCAGGTAATAAAAATATGCATCGAGTCCGCGGCGCGCTACTTCTCGTGAGTTGAGGGTCTTGAGTGTTCCGGCGGCGGCGTTGCGTGGATTGGCAAAAAGCGGTTCTTCATTAAATTCGCGTTCCTTGTTCAGCTTGTCGAAAGCCTCCCAGGGCAGAAGTATCTCGCCACGTATTTCAAAAAAGTCGGGCCATCCCTCCCCTTGCAGTTCAAGGGGGATGCTGCGTATGGTTTTTATGTTGTCGGTGACCACATCGCCACGCTCTCCGTCGCCACGGGTGACGGCGCGCACCAACCGTCCATGCTCATAGATGAGTGATATTGATGTGCCGTCGAATTTCATCTCTCCGACAACCGAAAACGATTCGCCGCCGAGTGCGGCACGCACTCGTCCGAACCATTCGTCGACTTCTTCTATCGAATAGGTGTTTGACAGCGACAGCATGGGGTGGATGTGGGTGGTCTGCTCGAAACTTGATGTCAGGTCGCTTCCCACCCGCTGTGTCGGCGACAATGGATCGGCCATTTCAGGATGTTCGGCTTCGAGGGCTTCGAGTTCTTTGAGCATGAAGTCGAACTCTCGGTCGGAAATCTCCGGAGAGTTCAGCACATAATAGTTATGGTTGTGGCGGTTGAGTTCCTGGCGAAGCTGCAGGATTCGTTGGCGGGGTTCGGTTGACATATGTTCTGCCTGTGGAAGGGATTGGTGGATATGGGTTATTCGGCGGCCATCTTAAGATGGTTCAGGGCACGGAGCAGGTTGCAGAGGGTTGCGCTCCAGTATGCCCGGAAATCGTCGCGCACGCTGAGAAGGGCAACTCCGACAGTCTGGTCTGTGGCGTTGCGTATTGTGCTGATGAAGTTGAATAGAACCTGGAAGATGTCGGCCAGCCCTTCTGCTATGCTTGCTGCTACCGGGGTGTCGGAATATTTCATGTCTTCTTCAAACACTTCGAGGTAAATATCGTCTTCGCCGAACAGTGATTCCATATTGCGGCGCACGGCTTCGTAATAGTCCTCGTCGAGGGTGTTGTCGAGATACGGCTCGTCTTCGTCTGTAAGGTCGGTTTTAAGGTCGGTGGCGGCTATGTAGATGCGTGGCAGCAGACGCAACATGCTGTTGATGAAATCGCTGCGATCTGCTTCGCGGGCGTTTTCCACGCTCATGCAGTATTCGTTACACAGGCCGATGAATGCGATTGAATTCGTATTAAGTGTAGTGTCCATGATTATGTCAGTAGATTAACGTGCCGGGTAGGGAGATTTTCAGCGAGTGTATAGCCCCCGCTGTGAGATATATTCTATTACTGCGTGGGGGAGCAATTTGTTCACCGGCTTGTGTCCTTTGAGAAGATTGCGTATTTCGGTGCTCGAAACCGGGAATTCGGGCAGTCCGGTGATTGCTTGCGGGCAGTCGTAGCCCGGACGCGGATAGACAACCGGGTTGTAATCGCGCATTATTTCCGCGTGGTCTTTCCACCGGTCGAACACCAGCATGTTGTCGGCGCCTATAATGAGCCTGAAACGGTTTCGGGGATATTGCCGTGAGAGTGCCCGCAGGGTGTTGATGGTGTATGACGGGCGCGGTAGCGACAGTTCTATGTCGCATACTTCCAGGCCCTTGATGCCATTGGTGGCAAGTCGGAGCATCGCGAGCCGGTCGGCGTCATTGACCAGCTCTTCTGGATGGTCTTTCAACGGGTTCTGAGGCGAAAGGCTCAACCACACTTCGTCGACAATTCCACGTTCCACAATAGCTTTTGCCAGGGCTATATGGCCGTTGTGGACTGGATTGAACGAGCCCCCGAAAATCCCTGCGGTCATTTCCCTATGAAGTCTGCCATCAGCGATTCCACCCGGCCTATTGCCTCTGCAAGGGTGTCGTTGACAACCACATGGTCATATTCCGGCTGGAAAGTGAGCTCATATTCCGCACGGCCTACGCGCTGTTCGATTTCTTCGTCGGTGTCGGATCCTCGCCCTTTCAGGCGGTTGCGCAGCTCGGGGATGCTTGGGGGCGCGATGAATATGCTCATGGCATCGCTGCCGAACAGTTTTTTTACGTTGACGCCTCCTTTGACGTCGATATCGAGAATCACATTATGGCCTTCGTTGACGCGGTTCTGGATTTCACTGCGGAGAGTGCCGTAGTAGCGGCCGGGATAGACCTGCTCATATTCCACGAATGCGCCTTCAGCGATCAGGTCTTTAAACTGCTGGTCGGTCAGGAAGTGATAACTGACGCCGTCGATTTCGCCGGGGCGGGGTTTGCGGTTTGTGGCCGACACGGAAAACTGCAGGTCGAGTTCTCCCCGATCCATGATGTCGCCAATTATGGTTGATTTGCCGCACCCTGAGGGGGCTGAGATGATGATGAGTTTGCCTTTGTTCATGAGAATTGAGGGTTAGTGTTGGAGGTTGGGAATGGTGGCTACATTACGTTGAGCACCTGTTCTTTGATCTGCTCGAGTTCGTCTTTCATTTTCACCACGAGAATCTGCATCTCGGCATGGTTGCTTTTAGAACCCATGGTGTTGATTTCACGCCCCATTTCCTGCGATATGAAGCCGAGTTTTTTCCCTTGGCTTCCTCCGGCAAGGAGAGTTTCCATGAAGTAGTCGAGATGCTGGCGCAGACGTTGTTTTTCTTCGTTTATGTCGAGCTTCTCTATGTAGAAAATCATTTCCTGCTCAAGACGCCCTTTGTCATAATCGACTTTGGGTATCGAGGCAAGCCCCTCTTCAATGCGCGTGCGGATTTTCACCAGACGCTCGTTTTCATAACGGGGCACTTCGTCTAACAGTTCAGAAATGCGGTTTATGCGCTCGGTGAAGAATTCCCGGAGTTTTTCCCCTTCGGCGGCCCGGTATTCCATAAGTTTTTGAGCTGCAGCTTCCACGGCTTGCAACACTGCCGCCCGCTCTTGGTCGTTGATTTCTGCCGGGGTCTCGCTGTGGATGGCGTCGGGGAAACGCATCAACACTGAATACCAGTCTTCCGGAACCGCTATCCCCAATTGCGAGGATGCCTCTTCTATCTGTTTCTTATGGCTTTCCAATGCCGGTATGTTAAGCTGCACTGCGGCATCTGCCGAAGTGGTTTCAACATAGAGGCACATCTCGACTTTGCCACGCTCAAGGTATGAAGCTATGATGTTGCGCATGTCGAGTTCAATGGCCTTGAACCCTGTGGGCACGCGGCTCGACAGGTCGAGCTGCTTGCTGTTGAGCGATTTGATTTCGACTGTGAATTTCTTGTTCTGATATTCGACAACTGCGTTGCCGAACCCTGTCATGGATAATGTCATTTCTGATTAATCTATTTAAAGGCAAATTTAGCTAATTCCAATCGAAAGCCGTAAATTTGCATAGACTTTTTTATGATATTCCCAGCAAAAAGATGCCGACGATAATAAATATAGAGACTTCTACCGACGTTTGCTCGGTTGCCCTGACTTCAGAGGGCGCTATTCTGGAACATTTTGAGGCTTTTGACGGCCGCAACCATGCCACTTTGCTCAGTGGCTTCATAAAGGGGTGTCTCGACCATCTGAGGCGCCATGAAATGCGTCTCGACGCTGTGGGTGTGTCGCTTGGGCCGGGTAGTTACACTGGGCTACGCATCGGCCTGTCAGAGGCAAAGGGTCTGGCATATGCGCTCGATGTGCCTCTGATTGGTGTCGACACTTTGAAGCTCATGGCTGTGTCGGTGATGTTCTCGCAGCCTGAGCTTGATGAGAATGTTATGTTCGCACCGATGATCGACGCCCGCCGCATGGAGGTCTATACGGCGGTCTATGACCTCGCTCTGAATGTTCTGGCAGATCCGTCCCCTCTGATTCTCGAACCGGATTCTTATGATAAATGGCTTGAACGCGGAGAGGTGTTGTTTTTCGGTAATGGCAGTGATAAAGCCCGAGACGTGCTCGCCCATAGGAATGCGAGGTTTGTTGACGATATCAAACCGTTGGCCGTTGACATGCTCGCCCTCTCAGACAAGGCATTCAGGGAGGGGCGTTTTCTTGACCTGGCCTATTCCGTTCCGACATATCTTAAAGATTTCCAGGCAACAAAGCCACGGAAATTATTTTGATTACCAATTGTTGACTATGCAGTGACGCATAATGGTGAAGTAGTATGTTGCTATATTTGCCAATAGCCTGCGTGTTTGTTTTGCCATGTTTTACGATATAACAGGAGGGTGTGTCATAATGGCTCATCTGGGTCGTCGCCCGAGGGCTTCGGGTTCGGTCATTGACCTTAGTCAACTCCCTTCACCCTCACCCTCAGGCTCCTACCATCTGAACCATTCTGACAGCACCCTCTCCATCCGGATGCAAAAAAGGCGTTGGTCGAATTTCGACACAGCGCCTGTTGTTTAAGGCCTGTATGGCCGGTTTCTGCTTGATGATTTCTTTGTGACCGTCAGGGTCAGTTGCCGAGTTCCGACAGGAATTTGATGCGCATAAGGCGGATTTCGTCTTCGCTGTATTCCGAGCCGAGTTCCTGGATGGCTTCTTCGAGAGAATCGGAGTCTGCCTCTTTGAAATATTCAAAGATGTCGTCCTGGTGGTCGTCGTCGATTACTTCATTGATGAAGTAGGTTATGTTTATTTTTGTGCCTGAGTAGACTATGGCTTCTATTTCGTCGAGGAGTTCGCCGAATTCCATGCATTTAGAGTTGGCGAGTTCGTCGAGGTCGATTTTGCGGTCTATGGCCTGTATGATTGATATTTTTATCCGGCTTTTGTTGGCTACCGAGCGCACACGCAGGTCTTCAGGGCGTTCTATTTCGTTTTCTTCCACATGGGTCTTGATGACCTTTATGAACTCTTCGCCGTAGCGTTTGGCTTTGCCGGCGCCTACCCCGGTGATGTTCTGGAGTTCTTCCATCGTTACCGGATAGGTGGTTGCCATTGCTTCGAGCGAGGGATCCTGGAATATGACGTAGGGTGGCAGGTTATAATGTTTGGCAATTTTTTTGCGGAGGTCTTTCAGGATGGAGTATAGCTCAGGGTCGACAGCGCATGAAGCTCCGCTTTTGATCGGGGTTTCCTCCTCTTCTTCGCTGAAGTCGTTGTCTTCGACGATTTTGAATGCTGAAGGTTTCTTCAGGAATGCTTTCCCTTTGGGGGTTATATGCACAAGCCCGAAATTTTCGATTTCCCGGTCGATGTAGCCCGCCAGTGTCGCCTGCCTGAGCAGTGTGTTGAGGTAGCGGCGGTCGGCTTTCGGCAGGCAGCCGAAAACGTCGAGGGTGTCGTGGTGATAGGATCGCACATCGTTGGTTTCGCGTCCGGTCACCACGTCGATTATGTGTTCTGCTTTAAACTTTTCTTTAAGGGCGGAGATTGTTTCCAATACCGCGCATAAATCATCTTTAGCGTCCACTTTCTTCTTAGGATTTAAACAGTTATCGCAGTTCCCACAGTTCTCGGCTGCGAAGTCTTCGCCGAAATAATGGAGCAATGTCTTGCGTCGGCATACCGAAGACTCGGCATAAGAGGCTGTCTCGTTGAGAAGCTGTTTGCCGATTTCCTGTTCAGTCACAGGTTTGCCTTGCATGAATTTTTCCATTTTCTTGAGGTCTTTGGCCGAGTAGAACGTCAGGCAGTGTCCTTCTCCTCCGTCACGGCCGGCGCGCCCGGTTTCCTGGTAGTAGCCTTCGAGCGATTTGGGCATGTCGTAGTGGATTACGTAGCGCACGTCGGGCTTGTCGATACCCATGCCGAAGGCGATGGTTGCCACAATCACGTCGACCTGTTCCAGCAGGAATGCGTCTTGGTTGGCCGAGCGGGTGGCTGCGTCCATTCCAGCATGATATGGGAGAGCCTTGATGTTGTTGATTTTCAACAGTTCTGCAAGTTCCTCCACTTTCTTGCGGCTGAGGCAGTAGATTATTCCTGAGCGTCCGTCGCGGTTTTTTATGAATTTGATTATATCGCGGTCGGTAGCCGGCGTTTTGGGGCGGATTTCGTAGAACAGGTTCTCGCGGTTGAACGAGGATTTGTAGACCACCGCATCTGCCATGCCGAGATTCTTCTGAATGTCGTGTTGCACTTTCGGTGTGGCGGTGGCGGTTAGAGCTATGACCGGACGGTTGGCGATTTCGTTGATTATCGGGCGTATGCGCCGGTATTCAGGGCGGAAATCGTGCCCCCATTCGGAGATGCAGTGGGCTTCGTCGACAGCGTAGAACGAGATGGGAACTGATTTTAAAAATTCAATGTTCTCTTCTTTGGTGAGAGATTCGGGCGCCACGTATAGCAGCTTTGTCTTGCCCGACAGGACATCGCTCTTCACCTGGTCGATCGCGCTCCGGTTGAGCGATGAGTTCAGGAAATGGGCAATGCCGTCGTCGGTGCTGAAGTTGCGCATGGCGTCAACTTGGTTCTTCATCAGCGCTATCAAAGGTGATACCACTATGGCTGTGCCTTCCATCAGCAAAGATGGCAACTGATAACAGAGCGATTTGCCACCGCCTGTGGGCATGAGGACGAACACGTCGTTCCCTCCCAGAAGCGAGAGCATTATTTGCTCCTGGTTGCCTTTGAATTTGTCAAACCCGAAGTGTAGTTTGAGGGCGTCGGTCAGTTGTTGCTTTGTTGTCATGGAAATCAGAGAGGTTAAAGTGGTTTTCCTTTATAGCCTTCAGAGGGTCAGTTGCCCGGCGATTGTAAGAGGTCTTTGTTAAGCTCGTAATGCGATTGCTGGAGTTTCTCCAACACATATTCGGGCTTGACGGTGAATGTTTTTTTCGACGACGAGGGGAGCTCGAACATCGAATCGATCATAACGGTCTCAACGATGGCCCGCAGTCCGCGTGCGCCGAGTTTGTATTCTATTGCTTTGTCGACAATCATATCAAGCGCTTCCGGCTCGAATTTGAGTTTCACCCCGTCCATGGCAAACAGTTTCTCATACTGTTTTGTGATGGCGTTTTTCGGTTCGGTGAGCACCCTTCTGAGGGCATTGCGGTCGAGCGGGTCGAGGTGGGTTAGTATCGGCAGACGTCCGATTATTTCGGGTATCAGCCCGAATGACTTGAGGTCTTGCGGCGCCACATAGCTCAGGTAGTTGTCGCGGTTTACCCTTTTGCGTCCGGCATCGGTCGAGAAGCCTACAACATGGGTGTTGAGGCGTTGGGCGATTTTGCGCTCGATGCCGTCGAAAGCTCCTCCGCAGATGAAGAGGATGTTTTTTGTGTCGACCGGTATCATGCGTTGTTCGGGGTGTTTCCGTCCTCCCTGTGGTGGCACGTTGACTACCGACCCTTCAAGTAGTTTCAGCAGACCTTGCTGCACTCCTTCGCCGCTTACGTCGCGGGTGATTGAGGGGTTGTCGCCTTTGCGGGCGATTTTGTCGATTTCATCGATAAACACTATCCCTTTCTCTGCTTTGGCAACATCGTAGTCGGCCACCTGGAGCAGCCTTGTCAGCAGGCTTTCGATGTCTTCCCCCACATATCCGGCCTGGGTGAGCACCGTGGCGTCGACGATTGTGAAAGGCACTTCGAGCAACCGTGCGATTGTCTTGGCCAGCAGGGTTTTGCCTGTACCGGTGGGGCCTACGAGCACAATGTTGCTCTTTTCTATGTCAACATCGTCGCCGGCGGGTTGGGCAAGGCGTTTGTAATGGTTATAGACGGCCACGGAAAGATAGCGTTTCGCGCTTTCCTGCCCTATGACATATTGGTCGAGATACTCGCAGATTTCTTTCGGTTTGGGGATTTTGTTAAGCGCGGGGGTGTCGGAGTCTTTCTTCGCTCCTTTCCCTTTACCCATAGAGCCCCTGAAGTCTTCGAGGATTTCGTGGATTGAGTCGGCACATTCGGCACACAGGAACACGTCGGGTGTGATGCCCGAAGGAATCAGCACTTCCGACTGGGAGCCTGGGCGGCCGCAGAATGCGCATGTTTCAGTTTTTTTCTTTGCCATTGATTTTTTTGTGAAAGCCGGTCAGTGGGTGTGCGTTAATTTAGGAGATTGTCTAAAGTTTTAATGAGATTATCTGTTGATTTTCAGGTCTTTTTTGGCGAATTAAAAAATGGCTCTGAAAATCTTTTGGAAAATTTTCAGACAAACTCTGACACTCTCTGAGCCTTTTGGCTCGGGGTCAATGTTTGGCTTTTGTTAGAACTTCATCAATCATGCCGTAGGCCAGGGCTTCCTGTGCGGTCATCCAGTAATCGCGGTCGGAGTCTTGTTCTACTTTCTCAAAAGGCTGGCCGGAATGGTCGGCGATAATCTGGTAGAGTTCTTTTTTCAGTTTCTGGATTTCGCGGGCTGTTATTTCAATGTCGGAAGCCTGTCCTTGCGCACCTCCCATCGGCTGGTGGATCATCACCCGTGAATGGTTGAGGGCGAAGCGTTTCCCTTTTTGGCCGGCTACGAGCAGCACTGCGGCCATCGATGCGGCCATGCCGGTGCAGACTGTGGTGACGTCAGACGAGATATACTGCATTGTGTCGTAGATGCCTAACCCTGCATAGACCGAACCGCCGGGGGAGTTGATGTAGATGGTGACATCTTTGCCTGGGTCTGCTGCGTCGAGATAGAGCAGCTGGGCTTGTATTACGTTGGCGGTGTAGTCATTGACATCGGTGCCGAGGAAAATAACACGGTCCATCATCAGGCGTGAGAACACATCCATCTGGGCCACGTTGAGCTGGCGTTCCTCGATGATTGTCGGCGAAATGTAACTGGAGCGGATGGCAGCGGCGGCATTTGCAGCGGAGTACTGATCGAGTGCCATTCCGTTCATGCCCATATGTTTTACGGCATAGTTACGGAAGTCGTTGTTGAAGTGGTTCATATATGTCAAATAATTTTGTTCAGGAATTGGTAATCCAAAGATAATGCTTTTTGCATGAAAATGCCAAGAAATAATTAAAAAAATATGTCAATGCCTTATGGCGGTAATGCTTGTGTTGATTGTGGTTTTATTGTGGGATGGTTAATTGACGGCTAAATCAGAATGACTGACAATATCATCACCGGCATTGTTGCTGATATTGGAAACATTCTGTATGTTTGCAATGTCTGAAAGGGTTTTTAAGAATGTCTGAGATATTTGATGAAATAGGCTTGCTGTTTTTCAGGCATATAAAGGAGTTTGGTCTCTCTCAGGAGCAGCTGTGTGGTGAAGGTAGGGGTGTCTAAGAGATTGTCTGGAATCCAACAGGTTAACTGATGGAGTCGACGGCGGTTGTGTATTTGGGGAGGGATGAGGCCTTTTTGATGGCTTTGAAGGGTTTGTGGCCGATCTCAGGCTCAAGGTATTCCCAGAAGGGTTTGATTTTCATCAATATCTGGGCGTCGCCGCAGAGGGTGGAGCGGTAGTGCTCGAAAAGATTGCGGTGGAGTCGGAGCAGTTTTATGATTCGTTCCTCACGGCTCCACTGTCGCCCTTCGAGCCATTCGGCATGGAGTGATGGGCGTGCCAACAGACCGCGTCCGGCCATTACGCCTTCAAGAGTGGGGTAGCGGTCGGCTATGCGGTCTATGTCGTCTGGGTTGGCTATGTCGCCGTTGTAGACAATCGGATGACGCAGCTCCCGCGCCAGTGTTTCAAATTGTCCGATATGTAATTCCCCTCCATATTGCTGTGTGGCCACACGCGGATGCACTGTGACCCTTGTCAATGGCATGGAGTTGATAGTGTCGATTATGGCTGTCCATTCGTCGGGTTGTTCCACGCCGAGGCGCATTTTTATGGAAAAGGTCAATGTGGGGAATGAGGGCATCTCTTCGGCGACAGCTTTGAGCAGCGAGGGGTTGCGGAGCAATGCCGCACCTCGCCCATGCTTGACCTGCGGCGGGAATGGGCAGCCGAGATTCATGTCGAGGGTGGTGAATCCCAGTTGTGCTACGGCCTCTGCGATTAGCTTCCACTCGGTTATGTCGCGGAAGATTGCCTGTGGTATTACATTTAGCCCTTTCACAGTCTGCGTGTCGTTGACCCGCAGGTCGCGGCGGCGCACCTCACCCTTTTCCACCCTTATGAATGGGGTGGAATAGAAGTCGGCAGGGCCGTATGTGTCGCTGTGGAACCGGCAGAATATACCTTCTGTGTGCCCTTGCATCGGGGCTGCGAAAAACTTCATGTGTGACAACCGGAATCAGAAGTTATATCCGAGAGTTATTGAGAACAGGTTGCGCCTGAGGTCGCGTGGCAGCATTTCGGTTGAGCTTTTCATATGGGTTAATCCCCATGCGCCTCCAAGCCCGAGATAATATGTCTGCCATGTAAGTCCGACACCGAAATTCCATTGGAAATCGAGGGTCTTGAAACCGCCGGTTCCGAATATGCCGAAGGTTTCGGCTTCCTGTTCATGGGACGGTACATACACGGCTTCGCGGTGGTAGCGGGCGAGCAGGTTTATGTTGAGCTGCGGGCCGGTGTAGACATGCACTTTCACATCTTCGGCGAAGTCGAAGTGGTAGCCCACAATCATCGGAATCCTGAAGCCGAAGTTGCGTATGGTGCCGTCTTGCTGGTAGCTGAAATCTTTTTCGTCAATAATAGGCTGGTTATCCGGTCCGAGAACCGGGGTGCCGTCGGGATTTAGGTTAGGAATCTGCACTGTTGTGGTCTGCCAGCTCGAACAACCGAAATTGTTGAGAAACACCGACAGACCCGGTTCGAAATAAAGGTTCATCCATAGGGGGATGTTATAGACAACTCCGGCTGAGAATCCGGCCTTGTTGCTGTAGGCTCCGCCTCCGTTTGCTGCTGAAGAGATGTCGAGGGCTATGCGTGCGCCGAAATATGTTGTGTTGTCGGGATTGTCGAACATGTAGCTTGTGGCGCTTCTGGCTGTGGTGGTGCCGATAACCAGTGCCGTTGCCACGGCCATTGCTTTTAACGTTTTCATAATTTCTTGGTTAATGTTTATAGAACTGACTATACACCCCTTTCCATTAACGTATCCATCGGGTTGAATGTTGCACATTACCTTAGGAATAACCCCTATAGGCCAATTGTCGGGTAAAATCGCCTAATTGGGCAACTTCTGGTTAGTAGTCGTAGAGCAGCTCGAGGTCGTCGATGCAAAGTAGGCTTCCGACACCTCCGGTGAAGAAATCGCCGTATTTGCTGGCCGATGCCACGATTATGATGTAGCGTGGCACACGGTCGGTTGCCCTGTAGTCCAGCTCGATTTCAAACGGGATGTATTCGGGTATAGTCTGGTTGCTTTCAAAGTTGCCGTAGGCCACAACGTAGGAGCCGTTGGGGTCGAACATCTGCTGGTTTTTGGGGTTGGTGCGGATTTCCACCGGTTCGGGGGAATCTATCAATGCGATATAGACAGAGCAGATGTCTGGCTGACCCAGCAGGTCGGCATAGTCGGCTGTGGTGTTGCTGATGGGGGTGCTGTTATATTTGAGATAACCGCGCAGTTTGGTTGGGCGCTGGGTGAAGGGGCGTCCGAAACTGAGCACTCCGTTTGTTCCGTCGGTGCGCACATAAGTACCTGTGAATATGTTGCCTGCAGCGAGTTTGCCGATTCCGAACACACTGGCGAATATGGTTTCGAGGCGGGCCGCCTGACCGGTGCCCGACGAAGTGTCGGTTGTAGGGGTGGAATTGCTTTCGCCTGCGATTGTAGCCCCTTTGTTTCCGGTATCCCAGAATGACTCACCGCCTTCAGGCCATGGATTCCATACTTTCCCGGCTTTGCTCCATTCGCTCAGCGATGAGTTTGGCACTTGCTCTATTGAGCCTGTTGTGAACTCAACGATTGCGCCCAGTTCCTCGTCGGAATATGCGCGGGCTTCATAGTTGGTCTGCGGGTTGAGGTTGGTCAGGCGTGCATAGAATGAGCCTCCCGTCGAGGTTATCGCTGATTGTGGCGCTTTAATCCATTCGTCAGCGCCTTTGAGGCGGTATTCCACTCCGTTGTCGCGCCCTTCAATCGCTGTGCCGTAGATCCAGGCCACCTGCGTCCAGGCGTCGGCGCGTAGGGTTGCGACGTTTGACGTTGCTGTCTCGCCATAGATTGTCCACGTTTCTTCGCGGCCGAAGGAGGTTACGGTCACTTCGACCGGCTGTGTAAGGTCGATGGTCTCTCCGGCCAGTGCGGGGGTGGTTACGGTTATCGGCCGGCCGTTTTTCTCTCCTGCCGGGCCGAGCTTCATTTTGAGTACTTTCACCTTTTCAAGCCCTGAGGATTCAGGCACTGTCACAACCACGCGTCGGGCTGTCACATCGATGATTGTTGCCCCGATTTGGTTCTCTACGGTGAAATACCGCTCGATTGTCTGCACTCCCTGGAGAACCCAGTCGTATTCCTGATAGAGTTTAAGGGTGACGATGTAATATTTTGTCAGATTGACGGGTTTATCAAGGTCGCCGTTCACGATCGAAGCCCCCTCGCTCAGCGAATAAGAAGTGATGTCAACGTTGCTGAGGTCGACGCTTTCATCGAATTTCATCACCACCATGCGGCCTGGCACGTCGATTTCCGCCGGGCTGAGAAGACCTTCGGCCTCGATTGCCGTTATGTCGGGCTGTATGCGCGGATAGGGGATGTCGTTTTTAAGGCATCCGCTTGTGAGCATCATCGCCGCCGTTGCCAGTGTGGCGGCTATTGCCCGGAATATGTTATGGAATCTATGGGTAGTCATTCTGTAAGTAGTGTGGCGGTCTGGTCTGATTGCCATGGTCAGATAAACACTGCCATGCCGAAATTGATGTTGAAAATGTTGAAGCGGAAGTTGGCGCCGCTTGAAAACCGCGTGCCTTCGTCGACACCGTTGGTGCTTTGCCGCTCATGGTGGAGTTTCAGTCCGAATACGCCGAATGACACGTTGAAGCTCACATAGTCCATGATGAACACGCACACACCGGGGGAGAAGTTGAGCGAGGCGGTCATGGAGGCGGTTCGTGTGTCGCGGATTTCCTCACCATAGTGGCGTTTGAACCGGGAGGAACCGGCGCCGAATGCGAGCTCAACCTCGTTGAATACTCCGAACCGACGCCCGCGTCCCAGCCCTACGTAGTTTCGGTAGGCAATCGATGATGTGTAGGTTTTCGAATAATAGCTTACGTCGGAGAGTGAAAAGCTCATGTCGTCGCTTATGTCGAATGTCAGACCGGCAAGGTCGACCAGCTGACGTGAATAATTGAACTTGATGCCTATCGACTGGTTGTTGCTGAAAAAATAGGAAATCGAGGGTTGCAGGGAGTATGCTTTGATGTTGATGTTGAAGTTTTTCAGAATCGACAGCAGCTGGATGTCGTCGGTGTTGAACTCGCCATATGAGGCCATGAGCCCGAAGGACCACTGGCCTTTCGGCACGAACAGGAAGTTGAACAGCCCACGGTCATAGCGGCCGTAGTTTTTCTGCGGGATGATGATGCTCACAGTGTCTTCCCCGACAATCACACGCTCATGGAGCGAGGGGTCGTTGACGCTTGCCGAGTCAAGCAGTATTTTTTCTCCTTTGGCAAACCTCTCAAAGGGGTTTATTGATTCCACGAGGTTCTTGCCCGAGGCCGACAGTGTTGCCGTCAGGATAAGTATTGCTGTGGTTATTATGTTGAGTCGCTTTAACATTGTGTCATTGCTTGGGTTGAAGCCTGTCGTGGCGCTACAGGTAGAAAGCCACACCGAACATGATTGAGAAGAGGTTGACTTTGAAGTTGGCGCGTTTGCTGTCGCGGCCGGCCACATAAATCTGGTCGGTTGTTGCCTTGGTGCGGCTGTAGGAGAAACCGAGCACCCCCACATTTACCTCTATGGCCGAATAATTGTTGAGAAACATCACCATGCCGGGCGCAAGGCCTACGTTGACATTCCACGACCGCTCGAAAGTGCCTGTGAGGTCATCGCCACGACCGCTGCACAGTTTCGACTCCGATCCGCCGACCTGCAGCTGCACTTCGTTGAAGAAGCCGAAACGGCGGCTGCGCCCCAGACTGATGTAGTTGCGGAACGCGGCCAATGCCGAATAGTTGTGTGATATGTTGTAGATTCCTTCGAGGGTGTAGTCTGTTTCCGAGTCTATGACAACGGTGGCGTTGTCTAAGCGGGTGCGGCTGCGTGAATATGCGAATTTGCCACCTGCCGCCAGATTGTCTTGGAAGCAGTAGAGGAGCATCGGGCTGACTTTGAATGTGTAGGTGTCGCCCGACATGTTTTCGATAATCAGGAATTGATATTTATCCTGGTTCGATTGGGAGTAGCTCACGCTGACACCTGTAATCCACTGCCCTTTAGGGATGAATGAAATCTGCTCCAGGCCGCGTTTGAATTCCACCTGGGCGGTTGCAGCCACCCATGCAGAGGCGAGGATTGCAAGAAATATAATTATGCGTCTAACCATTGAACTGTCTGTATACTGGGCCCATAACCGGGTTTCGTAGCGGATAACGCTTTGTAATCCATTAAATTGCCAATGGAATATGCAAGCCTTGGTTCACATGCACACGCATTGACAAAAATTTGCGTAAAGTTACGCTTTTTTCACCTTTCGTAAAAATCATAAACGTTAATTTTCTTAACTTCTGTGAACGGGGTTTACTTAACCACGGATGTTTATTACTATGGTGATGAAAAAATTGTATCTTTGCACAAAAAGCCGCCGGGGGGAAGTGTTTTATAGTTGAACCGTTCTGTGGCGGCATGTTCCGATAACTAACAATATCAAAAAGAGATGAAAAAACTGGTTATATTAGTAACTGCCCTGATTGTTATGGCTTCTGTTCCGGCGGTTCAGGCTGCTCCGGATATCACTGATCTGTTGAAGGGCGCTTTAGGCGGAGGAAATTCAGGCGATGACAAGGGTGGCAACACGGCGCTATCCGGTCTGCAGGGGCTTGTTGAAGGATTGATTTCAAAAAGCAATCTGACTGAAGCCGATCTTGTGGGTTCGTGGAAGTATAACAAACCGGCTGTGGCCTTCAAAAGCTCTGATTTGCTGAAAAAGGCCGGTGGTGCGGCGGCATCGGGTGTGATTGTCGAGAAACTGTCGCCATATTATGACAAGGCCGGTATCAACAACCTGACAGCGGTGTTTAACAACGATGGCACTTTCAAGTTCCAGCTGAGACGTGGCGCTTTGTCGGGAACGTATGCCAAAGATGCTGACTCTGAAAACGGAGACTTTATATTCCAGTTCAAGGCTGCCGGCAAGATTCCGTTGGGACAATTCAAGGCTCATGTAGAGAAAGTCGGAAGTAAGATTACCATTACTTTCGACGCGTCAAAACTGATTACCCTTGTCAATTCTATAGCTTCGGTGTCGGGGCAGTCTACACTGAAGTCGGTGGCTTCGATGCTCAACTCCTACGACGGACTTAATTGCGGCTTCGAGCTGACAAAAGTCAAATAAACAGAAATACCGATGCCCGGGGAAGCAAGGAGGCATATTGTCGCACGTCAGTTTCAGAAAGTCCGTCATGGCTATCTGAGGCTGACGAGCCGTTTTATGGTTGTCATACGCAGTGTTGCCAAAGGTCTTGGAGTGGTTGCTGTGATTGCCTCGTTGGCTTGTCTGACGGCTTTGACGGTGCGTTTCGGTTTTGATCATGGCGACTATGAGCTACGCACTATAGACCGCATCATCACAGGGTGCAATATCGTTTTCCTGGTTAATATACTTTTTAACCTGGCTCTGAATTTCAAAGAAACCGTAAAGGATAGCCGCATAGTGAAGTGGGTGGTCGACATTGCAGTGCTGGTCACTATGTTTCCGCTGGTTTATCCCCATCCGGAATCGCCATGGATTCCTGTGCTGGAAAAGATTCTCTATAACCACCGGTTCATATATGCCATCCTGGCGGCATATGCGGCGGTGGATATTTCATATGGAGTGATGTCGGTGGTGGGCAAGCGCACCAACCCTTCGTTGCTGATGTCGGCGAGTTTCCTGTTTTTCATCCTGATAGGGTCGCTTGTACTGATGATGCCTAAATGCACTGTTTCAGGCATCGGTTTCATTGATTCTCTGTTTGTGTCGACTTCGGCGGTGTGTATCACCGGGTTGACAACTGTTGATGTGTCTCAGACGTTCACTCCCACTGGATTGGTGGTGCTGGCGGTTATGGTGCAGGCCGGAGGTCTTGGCGTTATGACCTTCACGAGTTTTTTCGCCCTGTTTTTCAGCGGCAACACGTCGATTTACAGCCAGCTGATGGTGAAAGACATGATTTATTCCAAAACCATCAATGCCCTGGTCCCTACATTGCTTTATATTCTTGGATTCACTCTATTCATCGAGGCGTTGGGGGCAGTGGGGTTCTTTTTGTGCATCCATGGCGAGATGGGCACGACCATTGAAGAAGAAATGGTTTTTGCTGCCTTCCATTCATTGTCGGCATTCTGCAATGCTGGCTTTTCGAATATCGAGGGAGGCCTATCTAACCCTGTGTTGCTGAAATCGAACCAATGGGTATATATCATTGCGAGTGTACTGATTTTTGCGGGAGGGATAGGTTTCCCGGTGTTGATGAATTTCAAGAGTGCTGTGGTGCGCCGGCTCCGATCGCTATGGTGCCGCATGTTCCGCAGGGGATGTTATTCTTCTCCGGCTCATATCTATGACCTTAACACTAAAATCGTGCTTGTGACAACGGCCTGGGTTGTGGCAGTCAGCTCTGTTCTGTTTTTCCTGTTTGAGTATGACAACGCCCTTTATGGTATGCCGCTTGGGCATAAGATAGTGCAGTCGTTGTTCAACAGTTTCGTGCCCCGCTCGTCGGGTTTCTCTTCGGTGAATCCTGCCGGTTTCCTCAACATCACATTGATTATGTTTGTTGTGCTGATGTGGATTGGCGGCGCGTCGCAGTCTACTGCCGGAGGTATAAAAATCAACACTCTCGCCACTATGCTGCTTAATCTGAAAGCGGTAATCTTAGGGCGTGAGCGAGTGACGGCTTTCCGCCGCACCCTGTCGGTGCCGTCGATTCGTCGCGCCCATGCCGTTATAGGGCTGTCGATTGTGGCCTATGTGTTTTTCGCTATGGTGCTTGTGGGGCTTGAACCGGAGCTGCCGACGCGCAGTCTGCTCTATGAGGCCGCATCGGCATTGTTTACAGTGGGTTCGTCGCTCGGCATTACCTCCCAACTATCCGTTGCATCAAAAATCCTGCTAAGTGTGGCGATGTTCCTCGGGCGTGTAGGCATAATCTCCCTGTTGGTGGGCATCGTTGGCAGCCATACCGACCCTCCTGCCAAATTCCCCACCGATAACATAATCATAAACTAACTTAGACACAAAACATCCAGTCATGCGCTACCTGATTATCGGACTCGGCATCTACGGCACCAATCTCGCAAAAGACCTCACAGACATGGGGCATGAGGTCATTGGAGCCGACAGCAGTGCCACTAAGGTCAATGCCATAAAAGATTATATTTCAACGGCCTATATACTCGATTCTACCGACGAGGCCTCCCTCGGGGTGTTGCCGTTGAAGAATGTGGATCTTGTCATTGTCGCCATCGGTGAAAATTTCGGTGCGAGCATCAAGACGGTGGCGTTGCTTCGCAAACTGGGAGTGCGCAGACTCTATGCACGTGCTATCGACGAACTCCATCGCGACATTCTCGAGGGTATGCGTGTCGAGCGTATAATCACTCCCGAGCAGCGCGCTGCCCACGACCTTGTTAACGAGCTTGCCCTGGGCACAAAGGTGGAGTCGTTGCGTGTGGACCGCGACAATTTCATTATCCGGTTCTCTACGCCCGACTATTTCCTGTCGATGACTTATTCCGACCTTGCCGATCCCGACAAAATGTTCGGGCTTAAGCTGGTTGCTGCCTCCCGTCCGGAGAAATCCGTCAACACCCTCGGCATAGATGCCACCCGCCTCCAGACCCTCGACCTTTCCGACACATCCCTAACCGTTTCCCCCGGCGATATCCTAACCTGCCTCGGCACCCCCAAATCCTACGCCATCCTCTGCCGGCATATGCAGAAGTAAACGGGGAAATTTTGGCGACTTACTTATCATATACTTTGCTCGATGGGCCAGACGAAGGCGCGGAGGCCGAGTTTGGGGGTTGCTTCATCCATGGAGCGGAGGGTGGAGAGGAGCGGGGCTACGCGGGTGTCGTCGACTATGGTGATTATGGCTGAGGCCATCGACGGCCAGGCGTGGCTGCCGTAGTGGGGCTCGCCGGTGTGGGTGCCGCGCCCTTGCACCTCTTTCCAGGCAGTGAACCCGCGGCAGTTGAGCTTGTCGAGCACGGTGATTATGCGCTCATAATAGGCCTGGTCGAATGTTATCAATATCGATTTCATTGTTATCGGTTGGAGGTTTTCAATCTTTTGGAGATTATTTGGCTGTTGCGGCTTTAGCTTTGGCTTTGCGCAGTTTGCGGCGCTGGTTCTTGACCCCTACATAGGCGAAGATGCAGTAGAGCGTAGGCACGAACAGCAGGGTGAGTATGGTGGAGAAGGTCAGACCGCCGATTACGGCCACACCCATCGGGCGCCACATTTCAGAGCCTTGCCCTGTGCCTACGGCCATAGGTACCATGCCGAGGATGGTGGTCAGCGTGGTCATCACAACGGGGCGCAGACGTGAGCGGCCGCCGTCAATCACCGCCCGGCGTATCGACATGCCCCTCTCGCGGTTGAGCGAGATGTAGTCGATCAGCACTATGCCGTTTTTCACCACGATACCAATCAGCATGATTGCACCGATGAGCGACATCACATTGAGGTTATGGCCGGTGATGTAGAGCATGATGAACACTCCTGAGAAGGCGAATAGCAGCGAGGTCATGATAATGCCGGGGTAGGTGTAGCTCTCGAACTGCGCGGCCATGACGATATACACAAGGATGATGATGAGCAGAGCCAGGGTCAGAAGGTCGCGGAATGAATCCTGCTGGTCTTCATAGCTTCCGGCAAGCTGGATGTTGATGCCTACAGGGATATCCATGTTATCGATGGCTTTCTGCGATTCATCGACAATCCGGCTCATCGGCACTCCGTCGGCAACGGTGCTCACAGTTATGATTCTTTCGCGGTCTTTGCGCTCGATAGTCGGGGGGGTGAACCTCTCGACTACTTTACCCACATCTTTCACTCTCACCGAATTCCCCTGGGGCGAATAGAGCAGAATGTTTTCGATATCCTCTAACGATGTGCGGTGCTCGGGGGCATACATCACTTTTATGTCGTATTCCTCTCCGTCTTCGCGGAACTGCGACGACAGAGCCCCGTTGATGCGGTTGCGCAGATATGTGGCTGCGGTCTGGAGGTTGAGCCCGTACATAGCCAGTTTCTCGCGGTCGAAATCCACCTGGTATTCAGGCTGGTAGTCTGAACGCGACACCCTCACGTCGGCAGCACCTTTTATGCCTCTGAGCACTCTGACGAGCCTTTGTGCCACCGAGTCGGTTTCCGCGAAATCGTAGCCGTAGATTTCATAATCGATTGTAGACTGGCCGCCCATGCCACCCATACCGCCGACATTCACCTGATATTTTGAGAACTCAGGATAATGTTCGAGGTCTTTACGCATCATGGCGGCGATTTCGGTGATTTTGCGCTCGCGGTCACCGGGGTCGCTCAGGCGCACGTTCATCGACACGATATGGGATCCGTTGTCGCTCAACGAACCGAAAACGTTGTCAGACGATGCCTGGCCGGTGGTGTAGTTAAGCACTTTTATTTCAGGATATTTGTCGCGCCATTCCTTGGCCAGGCGCGCAGTGGTTTCTTTGGCGATTTCCACACGTGTGCCGATTGGCAGCTCGAGGTTGACACGCAACCGGCCGTCGTCGGCAGTGGGGAAGAACTCTGTGCCAACCCGGCGCACAAGCCAGAGCGACCCGATGAATATGCCTATGCAGACCAGCACCGTCACTGTTTTATGGCTCACGACCTTGCCCAGCAAGCGGCCGTAGCCGTTGTCGAAAGCGTCGAGTCCGCGGTTGACCGGGGAGAAGAGCAGTGTGTAGATTTTGCCATGTTTGTTGTCTTTGCGGAGCAGCTGGCTGCAAAGCATAGGGGTGAGCGAGAGGGCGCACACTGTCGAGATAATCATCATTATGGTGACCATCCATCCCAGCTGGCGGAAAAGCACACCTGTCATGCCGGTCACGAGGGTGAGCGGGAAGAACACGGCAATCAGGGTAAGCGTTGACGCCACTACCGACACCGCGACCTCATTGGTTCCGTTGATGGCGGCCTGTTTCGGGTCGGCTCCACGCTCGATATGGGTGGTTACGTTCTCCAGCACGACTATGGCGTCGTCGACCACCATACCGATTGAAATCGACAGAGCCGACAGCGACACGATGTTGAGCGAATTGCCTGTAAGGGCCAGGTAGATGAACGACGCTATCAGCGAGATAGGGATGGTGATGGTGATGATGAGTGTCGCCCTCCAGCGGCCGAGGAATGCGAATACCACTATAATCACGAACAGCAGCGCGTAAAGCACCGTTTCCACCAGTGAATCGATGGTGTTGCGGATATTGTCGGAGGTGTCGACTATGATGTCGAGTTTCACGTCGGATGGTAGGCGGCGCTGCAGCGACGGGAGCATCTTCAACACCTGGTTTGAGATTTCAACCGAGTTTGCGCCTGACTGCTTCTGGATTACAATCATTGCGCCACGGCGTCCGTCGTTGAAAGTTTCCTGTGCCCGTTCTTCGAGTGAGTCGTCAACGCGGGCAACGTCGCTGAGGTAGATGTTGCGTCCGTCGCGCGAGCCGACCACGATTTTTTTCATCTGGTCGGCTGAGGTGAACTCGCCTTGTACGCGCAGCGAGTAGGTGTCGGAACCTATGTCGAAAGAGCCGCCGGGAATATTGCGGTTTTCGGCGGCGATTATCTGGGAGATGGTTTCAATCGACAGGTTGTAGGCTTCAAGCCTGTGAGGGTCGACATAGACATGTATCTCACGTTTGGGAGCACCGGAAATCGACACTGAACCGACTCCGGAGATTCGCGCCAGGGGGTTGACAACACCGTCGTCGAGAATCTTGTAAAGCCCAGGCATCGATTCGTCGGCTTGCACCGACAGCATCACGATGGGCACCATGTCGGAGCTGAATTTGAAGATTATCGGGGTCTCGGAGTTGTCGGGCAGCGCGCTGTTGACCATGTCGAGCTTGTCGCGTACGTCGTTGGTCAGCACATCAATGTCTTTGCCGTATTCAAATTCGAGGGTAATCAGCGAGATGTTCTCACGCGATTTCGATGTTATGTGCTTCAGGTCGTTGACGGCATTGAGGGCGTTTTCCAACGGGCGGGTCACATTCTGTTCGATATCCTGTGCACTCGCTCCCTGATAGGTGGTCATGACCATGATTGTGTTGGTCTCCACATCGGGATAAAGGTCGATAGGGAGTGTCGACAGCGAGAAAAGGCCGAGGATGGCGACCGCCACGAAACATAGCGTGGTCATGATGGGCCGCTTGACGGCGCTGGCATATAGGCTCATACTATAACTGTTCTATATCCGGTAACTGTTCTATATGGTTTTTCGTAGGCTTATTTTTCAGCCAGTTCGACTTTGGCTCCGTTGGTCAGTCGCGATTGGCCTGCAATCACCACCTGCGCCCCGTTGTCGACTCCCGACAGCACCTCATAGGAGTTGTCGATGCGGCGTCCAAGCTGCACAAGGTTGTAACTCACCGTGCGGTCGTCGGGATGGTAGACATAGACATATTTGTTGCCTGAGCCGGGTTGTTTCACAACCGCCCGGTCGGGCACAACAACATGGTCGGCTTCGCCGAAACTGATTGTAACGCGGGCGAACATTCCCGGCACTATGTCTGAATCCGTGTTAGGCAGTGTTATTTCAACAGTGAAGGTGCGTGTGGCGGCATCGATTGTGGGGTGTATGAGATAGACTTTCCCTTTGAAACTGCGGTCGGGATAGACATCGGTGGTGACATCTACCTCCATGCCGTTGTGCACTTTCGAAAACTCGCTTTCAGAGACATTGACGATTACTTTCACCGGTTGCACCTGTTCGATGGTCAATATCGGCAATTGCCCCGTCATGTCGCCCGGGTCGTAGTTGCGGGCTGTCACTACTCCGGCGATGGGTGATGTAAGTATGGTGTTCTCGACCATATTGGCATACTGGCGTCGGGCAGCGTCGAGCTCGGTTTTCAACTGGTCTACGGCCTGGCGTGTGCCGCCGCCTATGTTGAGAAGCTCTACTGCGCGGTCATAGTCGCGCTCGGTGTTGTCGAGTCTGACTTTGAGCTGTTCGATGTTGACATCATCAAGCACCACCACTTTCTGCCCTGCGGCCACGTGGGCTCCAACGTCGACAAGAATCTGCTTTATGCGGTTGGGTGTCGAGGTGGAGATGTTGTTGGTCTTGAACGCTTCAACAGTGGCGGTGTATTCGCCGATTTGCGGCACGGAGGTTGAACGTACTTCCAGCACTTCAACTGTGGGGAGCTGTTCTTCGTTTTTGTTGCCCTGGCCGTTGCCGGGAGTCTCTTTCCCGCTGCAGGCTGTCAATGCGGCGGCAATCAGAATGGAGGTGATGATGTTATGTAGACGCATGATATGGTTTGTTTTCTTGGTGTGTAGTGGTGTTAACGCGCGGGCATGTAGGGGGTTACGTCGTAGTCGCCTACAAGCTGCTCGAGGTTGCTCGAGGCAACGAGGAAATTGTAGATTGACTGGTTGTAGGCCAGTCGCGAGCGGGTCAGGGCAAGTTCAGCATCGCGCAAATCGAGATATGAAGCTGCCCCGATTTCAAAACTGCGTTTCACTATGTCGTGGGCTGCGGTTGCCTGTCTGACACTTTCTGAACATGAGTCGATCTGCTTGACGTTGAGCTGTATGTTTTCAAACGCGAGGTCGACCTGCATGTTTATCGAGTTTACGAGGTTGTCGCGCTGCCATTGCATCTCGTCGACCTGGATTTTCGCTTGTTTAATGCGGCTGTAGCGTTGTCCGCCCTCGAATATGGGTAGCGACAGCGACAGACCTACCATCGAATATGGATTCCAGCGGAAATTCTTGAACGGCGACCCGTTGCTTGATGAAGTCCAGCTGTAGTTGGCCGTCAGGGCCAGGGTCGGGAACCATGCCATCCGTTGCACCGTCAGGGTGCGTGAGAGCATCTCTGTGCGTATGTCGAGCAGCCTCAGGTCGGAATTTCGGCTTATGTCGCGCGACATGGCCATGGTGCGGTCATACATGGTTTTCTCATAATCGGCGAGTGCCACGTCGGGTTTCAACTCGAAATAGTCGGAGATGCCCATCAGAAGCAGCAGTTGCAGACGAGCCTGGCGGATGGTGATCTGTGCTTGAGTCAGTTCCGGCTCGATGTTGCGCATGGCCACCTGGGTGCGCAACACATCATATTGCGAGGCGGTTCCTGCTTCAAACTGGCGCTGGTAGAGGTCGGCTGTGAAACGCGCCATCTCCATGTTCTGCTCGATGACTTTATATGAGTCTTCAGCAAGCAGAAGGCCGTAGTAGGCGTTTTTTACCTGGTTTACGAGCGACTGGCGTGAACTGCGGGCCTGTTCGATGCTTTCGAGAATCTGCGAATCACTTAGCTTCAGCGATTTCCACAATTGAGGGGCAATCAGCGGCAGCGATGCCGAGAATCCGAGCTGGTAGCTGTTGTCGAGCCCCATCTTGATGCCGTCGTCGCGTTTGCCACTGCCTGATGAGCCGCCGGCCCGCGATTTTATCTGTTGGGGTGTGCCGGTTCCATCTCCGTCGCCTTCGGTGGTGTCGTCGCCGGTTGAGCCTCCAAGCCCGGGCATTTTGAAACCGTCCATGTTCATGTAGGCTACCTGTTTGGCCAGTGCGCGGTTATACATGCCGCTGAAGCTGATATTAGGCAGCAGCTGGCCGATTACTTCTTTGCGTGAGAAGTCCAGGCGCTTGATTTCCATGTCGGCCACTTTGACAGTGGGGTTGTCGGTCAACGCTATTTCCAGGCAGCGTTCGAGCGACATTACCACTTCAGGATATGCTTGGCCTGACGGGGTTCCCGGTTGAGTGCCGGTGGCTGTCTGAGCTGACGCCAGCGGGATTGCCGTGATGGCAAAGGCAAGCAATATGATTTTGGTTCTTATTCCCATTCTTCGGGTGTGTGTATGGTTTAGACAATCTCTTATTTATTATCTGTAATCAGGTAATCAGTTCAGGAACAGGTGTTCCGACAAGGCTTTGAGGGCTTTAACCTTATCTTCTTTCTTCACCAGGAACGATATGTTGCGGTTTGATCCTCCGTAGGATATCATCCTCACCGGTATGTCGCGCAAGGCGTCGACAGCCTTGGCTTCGAAGCCCCTGTTGTGCCATTCCAGGTCGCCTACAACGCAGATTATCACCATGTCGTAGTCGATTGTGACTGTTCCTATCTCTTTAAGTTCGTCGATAATATGCTCAAGTTTCAGCGGATTATCGATTGTTACGGATATTCCGACCTCGCTGGTGGCAATCATGTCGATGGGGCGGTGGTAGTTGTCGAAAATCTCGAATACCCGGTGGATGAATCCGGATGCCAGAAGCATCCGTGAAGATTTTATTTTTATTGCGATTACGTTATCTTTGGCTGCCACGGCTTTGATTGACCGTGAGTGCACTGTGTTGTAAATCAACGTGCCACGGGCTTCCGGTTCCATCGTGTTGAGCACCCTGATGGGTATGTTGTTCATTCGGGCGGGCATAACACATGTGGGATGCAGTATTTTTGCGCCGAAATAGGCCAGTTCGGCAGCTTCGTCGAAATGGAGTTCATGAACCGGCTCGGTCTGCTCCACAAACCTGGGGTCGTTGTTATGCATTCCGTCGATATCTGTCCAGATTTCGATCTCTTCGGCCAACAGGGCGCCACCTATCAGCGAGGCTGTCAGGTCGCTGCCGCCGCGTTGAAGGTTGTCGATTTCCCCTTTTGAGTTGCGGCAGATGAAGCCCTGGGTTATGAAGAGGTCGGCATCGGGATGGCTGTCGAGCATCGGTTGCAGGTGTTGGGCGATGTAGTCGCTGTCGGCCTCACCGTCTGTGTCGGTGCGCATGAATTCAAGCGCTGGAAGCCACACTGAGTTGAAGCCCTGCTCATGGAGATAAAGATCCATCAGCGTGGTCGACATAAGTTCCCCCTGTGCGAGAATCTCTTTCTCTTCTGTCACGGTGAATCCGTCGCGGGTGAACGACCGCAGATGATGGAAGAATTCCGACAGGCGCTCACGAGCGGCCGCCAGGTATTCCCCGCTGGCAAACAGCTCTTCCATCACAGTTGCATAACGCTTTTCGAGTGAGTTGATTATCTCCCTTGCGCCGTTGGTGTTGCCTTTATATAGATAATCTGCTATTTCAACAAGAGTGTTTGTTGTGCCCGACATTGCAGAGAGCACGATAATGTTTGTTCCGCGCCCTGTGATAAGGTTGGCAACCTCTTTGATGCGTCTGGCGCTTCCGACCGAAGTGCCTCCGAATTTCAAAACCTTCATCTGATAGTCTGTTACCGTTAGTTTATGTCGTATACTGCTTAGGTTATTCCGGCTTAATTAAGTCGTCATGATATGCGTAATTTTGATAACTTACTTATGATTGAACATCAAGCTCTTCAAGGCGCTTGTCGGCGCAACGTATCACTCGCGATGGATATTGCTCAACAAGCTGCATGTTGTGTGTGGCCATCAGGACGGCAGTGCCCTGTGAAGCGATTTCCCTGAGATGGTGCACTATATGGTCGCCTGTGGCAGGGTCGAGATTGCCAGTGGGCTCATCGGCAAGGATGAGTTTTGGCTTGTTGAGCAGGGCGCGTGCTATGACGATGCGCTGTTGCTCTCCTCCCGACAGTTCATGGGGCATCTTGTAGCTCTTGGTGGCCATGCCGACCTGCCGGAGCACCTCTTCGATGCGGGTGTCTTTGGCATCGCGGTCTGTCCATCCGGTTGCGTCGAGCACGAATTTCAGATTGTCGTAGACGTTACGGTCGGTCAGAAGCTGGAAATCCTGGAACACTATACCTATCTGGCGCCGCAAAAGCGGTATCTGCTTGCGTTTTATGCCTACGAGGTCGATGTCCATCACCCGCGCGTCGCCTGTGAAAACCGGAATTTCGGCATACATCGACTTTAGCAGGCTTGATTTTCCACTGCCTACCTTTCCTATGAGGTAGACGAATTCGCCTTCCTCAAGCGAGAAATCAACATGCTTCAGCACCACCAGTTCTTTGCGGAGAATTTCCACGTTCCTGTAATCAACGACCTTCATCTTTTCAATGTTAGAGGGATGATATTCCCGGGCCAATTCCCTTAAGCCCGATAATCAGCTTTTGAATCTTTAAATCACAAAGTTAGGCCATTAACCCCAATCAGCCCCCCCATCATCCTTCCATTAACGTAAATTTAACACACGCACCGGAATATGAAAAGAATATATTCAACAGATAAATGTTTTTTCGTCTTGCGCAGGCGAACTGTTTTCAGAATGTTGTCGTCAATAAGGCCGTATCCGATGAAGTGGCGCGCTTGTCGGTTGTTCATTAAATGCATATTAACAGGAATTTCAGCTTGCCCAAAATGCTAATTTTGGATAAAAAGTGGGGCGGCAAATTGGTTTATCGGATTTTTAGGGTTAATTTTGCACCTTGAAATATAGTGATTAATCATAATAACAACATAAAAACAGTTCATTTTATGCAAGTTACGCTTGAAAAGGCCAACGACCTCGAGGGTCGTATCAAGGTCGAAGTAACCCAAAACGACTATCTCGACAAGGTTAACAAAGAACTTAAGGAAATAGGGCGCACCCGCGTCATACCCGGTTTCCGCAAAGGGCATGTGAGCATCGACCAGCTCCGTCGCCGTTTCGGCAGGGATGTAAAGAGCCATGTGCTCAACGAAGAGGTCTACCGCTCGGTTATTGATTTTATCCGCAATGAAAAGCTCGATATCCTCGGCGAACCGCTTCCGGTTGAGGTGAAGGAAATCAACCTCGATGACCAGGACTATACTTTTGAGTATGAAGTCGGTATGGCTCCGGCCCTCAATATCGAAATAAACAAAGACATGACTGTGCCGTTCTACACCATCGAGGTGTCGGAGCAGATGGCCAACGACCAGGATACCGCCCTGCGCGAGCGTTTCGGCGCACAGGTTCCGGGTGAAGAGGTAGATGCCAAGGCCTTGGTGAAAGGCGCTATCATGGAGCTTGACGCTGACGGTAATGTGAAGACTTCGGAAGACGCCATCCAGGTTGTCGACGGCATTGTTGCCCCGATGTATTTCACCGACAAAGACCAGGCGGCTCTTTTCCTGGGCAAGAAGGTCGGCGACAAGGTGGTTTTCAACCCCGCCGCAACATGCAACGGCAACGCTGCCGAAATGGCTTCCATGTTGCATGTTGATAAAGAAAAAGCTGCTGAAATCAAAGGCGATTTCGAAATGGCGATTTCTGAAATCATTGTGCTCAAACCTGCCGAACATGGTGAGGAATTCTACAAAGAGGTTTTCCCCGGCGCGACTTTCACAACCGAAGAGGAATATTACGCAGAACTGCGCAAGATGATTGCCGCCCAGCTAGCTCCCAACAGCGACCATCTCTTCAACCGTGACGCCCAGAAGCTGATTGTAGAGAAATTCGGAAACTTTGAATTACCCGCAGAATTCCTCAAGAAATGGCTTGTTGCCCGTAACGAGGAGCTTACTCCCGAGAATGTTGACGAGGAATACACCAAAATGGTTCCTTCAATCAAATGGGAACTTATCCGTGGCAAGATAGCTTCTAACCTCGACATCAAGGTTAATGAAGAGGATTTGCTCGGTTTCGCCAAGGGTATCGCTTATCAGCAGTTCGCCCAGTATGGCATGACCAACATGGACGACGAGACCCTCACCAATTATGCCCGCCGCATACTTGAGGATAAGAACTATGCCGGTCGTATCCGTGAGGATGTTGCCAACCGCAAGCTCTTCAACTCAATCAAGGCGCTTGTCAATCTCGAAGCCAAGACCGTCAGCCTCGATGAGTTCAAGGCTCTCGCGCAAGCCGAATAACTGAAGTTTATTGAAATTAATAAAAGGCGCATCATCTGCATCGGCAGGTGGTGCGTCTTGTCGTTATATGACCGGGTCATAAATTGAACCATGCTTGCAGACACGGCGTTTCTAATGGAGTAATAAATGATGTTATGGTAAAGAGTGACAGCCGGGTGAACGGAAACGAGGGCGGGATATTTCGTGGTAATCTGATGATTTTTGTGGCCACGCTATTTTTCGGTATAAACATTCCTGTGGCGAAAATGCTGATTCCGCAGTGGATGACGGCAATGGATTTGACTGTGTTCCGTGTGGTCGGCGGGTGTGTGCTGATGTGGCTGGCATCGCTGTTCGTGAAAACGGCCTCCATAAAACGGGGAGACTGGCTTCCTGTGGTTCTGGGTGGCGCTGTAGGGCTGTCGTCTTTTCTAATCCTTTTCAATGAGGCGCTCCGGTATGGCGATCCTATCGATGTGTCGATAATCATGACGCTTCCACCTGTGTTTGTGATGTTGATAGGGGCCGTTTTCCAGCACCGCCGCATCTCGCGTCTGGAAATCTTCGGGGTTGTTGTTGCCTTTGCCGGCGCACTTGCCATAATCCTTGCCGGCAGGGGAGGCGGCAAGGGGAGCGACAGGCTGTTGGGCGATATCCTGGCTTTGGCTTCCACGCTGTGCTATTCGTTCTATCTGGTGATTATCGAGAAACCGTCGAAAAACTACCGGCCTGTCACTTTGCTTAAGTGGGTGTTCCTTTTTGCCACCGTGCCGGTGTTGGTGCTGCTTCCCGCATTTCCTCATGCGGAAATTTTCCATCATTCCAATGATGTGGAGCCCTGGCTGCTGATAGGATTCGTGCTGCTGTGTCCGACATTCCTGGCTTATTTCCTGATTTCTCCTGCCACGAAGCTGATAGGGAGCGAATTGGTGTCAATCTATCAGTATCTGGTGCCTGTTGTGGCTACGGTTGCTTCCGTGGCTGTAGGGATTGCAAGGCTGCATTGGATTCAGGTTGTGGCTATGGCGGTTATTATCGCCGGAATGGCGATGACGACGGTGGCAAAACACCGGAATTCTGCCGGGATATAGTTGATTTAGTGGGTTGTTTGCTTTCCGTTTTTTCCGTATCTTTGGCGCAGCCTTAGATACTCACGCCCGGCAAAGTTCAAATAAATTTGGCTTTGCTCCTGACTTATTCGTAGCTTTGCCTTATGCCTCGTTTTAACACTTTATATGACAGCCTGAACCTTGACGCCCTCAGACAACTATGTGTCAGGGAGGGCGTCTCCGCGCGATATGGCCGTGGGGATAAATTTTTGTCGGAGGGTGAATGCTGCAGGAGGTTGGGCCTGATTGAGTCGGGCTATTTTAAATATGTTGTGGAGACCACCGACGGGAAGGAGGCTATATCCGGTTTTGTGTTCGGCGGGGAATTTGTTGCCGATTTCAGCAATTCGATTCTCGACCTGCCTACTCAGGTTAGTGTTGTGGCAGGAGAGCGGTGTGTGGTGAAAGAGGTGGAAATCGATTCTGTTAAGGAGCTGTGTGCGGTAAATAATGCGGAATTGGAGCGTGCCATAATGCATACTATTTTCAGAACCATCTACACCCGTTTCCTTGACCTTTACCGCATGTCGCCCAAAGAGCGCTATGAAAAGCTGACAAAGGCACACCCGAAGCTGCTGCAGGATGTGCCTTTGCGTGAAGTTGCGTCTTATCTTCAGATTTCACCCATCCATTTGAGCCGAATCCGTCGGAAGATGCTCAGACAGTAGGATGGGGCAGGTGTGTGGTCATTTTTTGTTATTCCCCTCAGAGCTATCGCCGTTTTCTTCCGGAGCGGATTCTTCTTCCTCCTCCTCATCATCATCGGCCAATCCTTTGCGGTCTTTGTCTTCTTCGGGGTCGTTGATCGGCTCATGGTCGCGGAGGTATTGGGCATAAAGGTCTAATATGATTGACGGGTTCTCAGCCAGCTCTTTGCGGTGCATCTTGGCATCTTTCCCCTTGTTGAAATATTGCTCTATTACCTTTTTCAATTCTGGAGCCTGCTTCTTCAGATAGTTGAGCAGGAGCGCGTTGCTGTGGTTGCCGTCGATAAACAATGAATAGGTGGCTTTTGCGCCGTTGAATTTCACTCCGATTACGGGCACATAGCGTATGCGCACGTTGCGGCCACCTTCCTGCACTGTTCCTGTCCATTTCAGGATTTTGCCGCAGTCGGTGCGGTTGAGTTCCTGGGCGAATCCCCGTTTGCATTTATGGGGTTTGAACATGGCGGGTGTGTTTATATATTCCGACACGAACACAGCCCCTTCGGGGAATGCCTCCGTAGCCTCGGTGAAGCGGTATTCCTTGACATCTTTCGCGCTGTAGCGCTTGGTTTCGCCCCCTTTGCGCTCTTTGCCTATGTTGATATACTGTTTTATAGTGCCGGTTTTTGAAAAGAAGTTTTTCAGGCCGGTTTTGAAGTCGTTGCGTAGGTAGCCGTCGACCGTGGAACCGTCGGCAAGGGTTACCACAACATGGTTAGATTCGGGGTTTTCATCCTCCTTGGCCGAAGCCGTTGTGACAGAGGCAAGGGCAATCGCTGTGTAAAGTAAAAATTTCAGTTTCATGGCCATGGTGTTTGGGGGTTATTTTTGATAGATATGGGTGTTTCGAGGTTTTCGGATTAGGCCGGAGGTTTATCGTGAGGGGCGGTATTTTCCGAGCATCCTGAGTGTGACGGTTCTGGTGGCGCGGCTGCCGAGGATTTCCTGCTGTAGCTGCGGGTCATCGGCCACGAATGATGCCACCTGCCTGCGGAAAGTGTCGTCGGCCATTTTTGAAGTTTTCTCGAACTGGTAGATTTCGCCGTTTTTGTTGACCAGCATGACGGCATTATTACCGGCACTCATGCCGCCGTTGCCCGCGAGATAGTAGCCTTTTGGGGAGAAAACGCACACTGCCAGTCCCGGAGCTTTCTCAAGCAGCCAGCACCATCCGTAGTCGGGTTCGTAGATGAGAGTGCGCACCCTGTCGGTGCGTGTGCGCGACCACAGCTGCACTGAGTCTGTTTCTGCACCTTCGATAAAACGGGCGTCTTTGGCGCGGTGGGAAAATGCATTTTCTATGATTACCATTTTCCCATGTTTTTTATTCGGGGTACCGATGCGGGTGCTGTCGTCGGTGGCTATGGTTTCTCCTGATTTGAGGAATACGCGGCCGCATAGCTGTTGGGCCACTTTCGCCGCTGTTGCATGGGGAACTGCAACCGAAAAAGCTGCAATCACAATGGAGATTGTTATGATTAATCGGTGTTTCATATATTTGGTTTTTAGGTTTTATCAGTTATTCCACCGGGTCGGGGCAGTTTGTGCGTTCATGTTTGCCAGATTGCGGTTCGCCCGGATACCACCATCCGGTGCCGTAATCGATATATTGTCCGTTAGGGAGATATTCAAACCGTTGGTCATATTCAAAGACGTCGAACCCGTCGGCGATTTCAGGGATTTCCATGGTGATCGGTGTGGCCTGGCAGTAGAATTCGCACAGTTGGCCACCGCCGAAATGGGCAAAGTCAACCTGGCTGATCTTGGTCGATGTTATGTCGAGTTTGTTGAGCATGTTTACCTGTGGGTCGATGATGAGGTCTGTTATGTCGTTGAATGAGCAGAAAATCCATCGGGCGCCGGTGCAGCCGGTGAGGTCGAGTTCGGTCAGCCGGTTGTCGGAGACATGGATATGGCCCAGCGTGCGGCATCCTCTCACATCGATAGAGGTCAGCTTGTTGGAGTAGGCGTAGAACTGGCTGAGCACTTTCAACTGGTCGGTGAGGTCGATCCGGGTGAGGTTGTTTTCGTAACAATAAAGGCGGTTGAGTTTGGTGCATCCGCTTAAGTTGAGGCTTGTCAGTTCGTTTTCGCTGCAGTTGAGAAGCGACATTTCAGTGCATCCCGACATGTCGAGCGCCCGCAGCCGGTTGCCGGGACAGGCTATGCTCTTCAACCGTGTGCGCACCATCGGCATTTTTATCTCGAGGAGGCTGTTTTCATAGCACTGGATGCTTTCTATGACAGTGCAATCTGTGAGGTCGAGTTCAGACAGCCGGTTTGATGCCACATAGAGATCCTGCAGGGCGTGATGTCCGCTGAGGTCTACAGTTTTCAAGAGGTTGTATCCGGCGTGAAGCCCTGTCAACGACGGGCAGTTTTCGATATTGAGCTTGCTGACCTTGTTAGAGGCGAAATCAATGGTCTTCAGCAACGGGCAGTCAGAGAGGTTTACAGAGGTCAGTTCGTTGTGGGCCAATCTTATGTAGGTCAGAGCTTTGCATCCCGACATGTCGAGTTCCCCTTTGAGGTTGTTTTCAGCCAGGCGGAGTTCGAGGCGTCCCCCTTCATATTTAACTGAAGAGCCCCATTCGTTGATTGGCAGGTCGGTGAGCCAGCGCTCTTTGAAGCGCCAGTGCGGGCCGTCGGTGGCGTGGTAAAGACGCACGAGAAACCGGCGAACCTCCTCTTCGGGCGGAAGTTCCACTTCGAGCCTGGGTTGCACAACCGTTACCTCGGCCGACGCTTTGCCGGCGGTTATCTTCAATGTTGTCTGCCGCTCGGATGCGGTAGAGTTCGGAAGGGCTGTGAAGATTACCTCGTTCAGGCCTTTCGCCCCTTTATATAAGGATGCGTGGCCGTTGCCCCAGTGACGGGAGTCGGGTATGGCCATTTCCCATTCTTTCGAGGCATTGAATCGGATTCTGATCGGTTCACCTTCGGCTTTTGCCTGGAGTGTAGGCAACGTGCCTTCCACTAATTCCACCACGTCAGGTTCGGGCGGTTCGGGGGTTGGTTCCGCTTCCGGGGTGAAGGCGCTGCATCCGCACAGGAGCAGAAGGGTCAGGAAAAACAATATGAAATTGAGTAGCTGCCTATTCATTATCGCTGTTGCTAAAATGTGATTGGAATGATTGGTATGCCCGATATTGTGGGGCACCTTTTTAGCAAAGATAATGAATGGGCTACAAATGTATCGGAATAAATAAGAAGAAATGAGCCGTCAGGCTCATTTCTAAACATATGTTTATGTTGAAAAACGGATTTATGTCTGTGCGTGTCCGTTATCTTCTTTGATTATAAGCAGAAGGTCGTGGCGTTTCAGAGTGAGTTTGCCGTTAGGGATTATATATTTACCCCCGCGTTTAATCATCATAACCAGCGAACCTTGCGGCAGATTGAGGTCGCGCAGGGTGTCGCCTGCAGCCAGATTGCTGTCGGTCAGTTTTATGGTTTCAAGCGAAGTTGGCAGCTGCTCATCGATTTCCACCCCGAACTCCTCCTCTTCGGTTGCATCAGGATCGGTCAGTTTCAGCATTCTGGCGCAGCCGATTACCGATGTTCCCTGGATTAGCAGCGACAACAGTGTGACAAAGAACACTATGTTGAAAATCTGCGAAGCTCCCTCCACTCCGGCAACTATGGGATAGGTGGCAAAGATAATCGGCACGGCTCCTCTGAGCCCCACCCACGACACGAACATTTTCGACCGCATGGTGATTTTGCGCATGGGCGCCAGGCAGAGAAACACACTCAGCGGGCGTCCGAGCAGAATCATGAATGCCCCTATCAATAAAGATACCGGAGCAACCGAAAGCATTTCGTGGGGGTTGACCAGCAGCCCGAGCATCAGAAACACCACAATCTGCGCCAGCCATGTGAGGCTGCTCATAAACTTGGTGATGCCCCTTTTGGCCGGCAGTTCGATATTGCATAGATATATGCCCAGGATGTAGACCGCCAGGTAGCCGTTGCCTTGCATTGCCGATGTGGCAGTGAAAGTCAGGAAAACAGAGGCGAGAATCAGAATCGAAGTCATTGACGAGGCCTGGTCGGCGTCTTCGCGGGCAGCGTTGCCTGAAGAGCCTATGTGTCGGTAGAGGTGGACCAGGCGCCGTGTTATGCGGCCCATCAGCAGCCCCATCCCCGCGCCTACACCGAACTGGAGCAGAAGCTGGAGCAGGAGGGTTCCGGCCGACAGTTGTGCTCCCTTCGTTATGGTTTCTATGAGGATGATGGTGAGCATATAGGCCATCGGGTCGTTTGAGCCGCTCTCAAGCTCGAGCATAGGGCGCAGACGGTTTCGGAGGCCGACTTTCTGGCTGCCTAATATGCCGAACACCGAGGCTGAATCGGTCGACGACATTGTGGCCGCCAAAAGCAGTGAGGGGAGAAACGCGAAGTGGATGTTGGTCCACGACATTCCGGACAGCCACCACACGAACAATCCGGTCAGCAATGCTGTCAGCAGCACACCGGCTGTAGACAGCACCAGGCCTGGCAGCAACACCGGCCTTATTTCTTTCACCTTTGTACTCATGCCGCCGGAGAAGAGGATGATGCACAATGCAATCATGCCTATGAACTGGGCCGTGTGCATGTCGCTGAACTGGATGCCTAGGCCGTCGGTTCCGAACCCCATGCCGACAAGAAGGAATATCAACAGCAGGGGGAGGCCGATGCGGTAGCTTGTTTTCCCGATCAGCACTCCTGCAATCAGAAGTGTTGAGCCGATCAGGAGTATGTTTTCAGATGTGATATGGTTCATGCAATGGTGATTGTCATGCCGTCGTGGGCGGGTAAAACGTTTTCTGGCAGGCGTGGAATCAGGTCGGCTTCAAATCCGATGCCATGGCTCATGTGGGTCAGGTAGGCCATGCGTGGTGATATCTCTTCGATTATGGCAAGGCTCTCGTTGAGCGACAGATGTGATATGTGCTCTTCAATCCTGAGGGCGTTTATTACAAGGGTATCGATTCCACGGAGGGTGTCGATTGTGATTTGCGGCACGGTTTTGGCATCGGTGATGTAGGCCAGTCTGCCGAAGCGGAAACCAACGATGTCGAGTTTGTAATGGTTGACCGGAAGTGGCATCACCTCTATGCCGGCGGCATGGAACGGATGGAGCGGTGATATGAGATGGATGTCATAGCGGGGAACACCCGGATATGGATGTTCTTCAAAACAATAAGGCATCCGGCGGCGCATGTCGTCGGCAACAACCGGCTGGCAATAAACCGGGAATGCCTCTTCCCCTTTGCAGTAGGGGCGCAGGTCGTCTGTGCCTCCAACATGGTCGTAATGGTGGTGGGTTATTAGGAGGGCATCAAGGTCGCCATGACGGTGGAAACGCAGCATCTGCTGCCTGAAATCAGGGCCGCAGTCGATGAGCAGGTTCTTGCCTTCTGATTCAAGTAGAGCCGAGCACCGCAGACGATGGTCGCATGGGTCGGTTGAACGGCACACGGGGCAGTCGCACCGTAGTTGCGGCACTCCGGTCGAAGTGCCTGTTCCAAGGAAAGTCAGTCGCATTTCGGGCATGTGCTTAGAGATTGTCTACAATTTTTTCAATGAGATTGTCTGTTGGTTTTTAGGTTCTTTTTGGCCAATTTCAAACTTGTCATCGGTCACGATGCCCGCATCGCCCCCTCTTCCACCTTCAAGATTCCCTCAAAAACAGCTCTAAAAATCTGCTGGAAAAAATTTCAGACAATCTCTTGGATGTTTAATTGGGTGATGCTATTGGTTATGGCGTGTCAGCAACCCATCTTCAAATATGAGATAGATTCCGTCGGAATATCCCCAACGCTCATAGGCCGACGAATGGTCATGCCCCCGGTCGATACTTGAAGGGGAGCCTATGGCGAGTGTGGCTTCAAGTTTTGTCATCCCTTTAGCTACTTTAGAGTTGATGATGTTATGCCATATGGCATCTGTTATCTGAGGGTAGTTCTGCCTTGGATTGGTGAAGCTGAACAATGACTGGAATTCACGCGGTGTCCAGCGTGAACCTGTTGCCGCTGACATATACAGTGCCCGGCTTACATCTTTGTCGTCGGTGAATATCACTTTGAGAGGATAGACTTCATTGCCGGGGATTACATCTGTGACTGCCACTTTCACAAACTTGCGCCCGTTGACTGAATTGCCCGCCGGGGTGAACCACAGGTTGGTCTTTACAAACAGTTCTTTTCCTTTCAGCGTCTGGCGCACGTTATCGACCAATGCCAGGTCGATTGTGAACGGCACCTCGAGAAGATTCCTGCCGGTCAATGTCGAAACGGTTGAGTTGGTGCGGTAGGCCAGTTCCGATCCGGTGCGGGGCATTGTGAACTGTAGCTCCACGATTTCGTCGCCGGTCAGGTCTGTAACGGTTCGCCGTCCTGTGTAGACGATAGTGTCGCCTGATGCCGGCATGACGGTCTGAGGGGATATTCCTGTCAGGGCGAGAGATATGCGCGGGGATGTAACATAAAAAGCCTTGCCGTTCTCCCATCGGGAAAACGGCTCGACTTTGAATGTGGCTGCCATCTCCTCTTCAGCCGAGGTGCTGTTTTTCTGCCCTTTATCTTCTTTATAGTCGATTTTAGGGGTGGATTCCACTCCGGTGAAGCATGATTGCATTACCGGCAGGGATGTGGTGAGGAGTAGTGTGCGTAATATCAGGTGTTTCGGTCTCAAATCGTCATTAATTGTCAACCGAGGCGGGTTCTATGCCCAGGTTGTGGAATATGAATGAATAAATGTCGGTGTATTCGTCGATAACCTTGCTGACGGGTTTCCCTCCACCATGACCCGCTTTGCTGTCGATGCGGATAAGTTTGGGCCTGTCGCCGGTGTTGGCTGCCTGCAGGGCAGCCGCATATTTGAATGAGTGGGCAGGCACCACGCGGTCATCGTGGTCGGCGGTGGTGACGAGTATTGCCGGGTATGGAGTGCCGTCGTTTTTGATGTTATGCAAGGGGGAATACTCAAGCAGGTAGGATGCCATTTCAGGAGAGTCGGCGCTTGTGCCGTAGTCGGGCGCCCAGTTCCAGCCGATGGTGAAAAGATGATATCGCATCATATCCATAACACCCACGCGGGGGATGGCTACGCGGAAAAGTTCGGGACGCATGTTGGTGACAGCCCCGACCAGCAGACCTCCGTTGCTTCCACCTTCGATTACCAGGTTATCTGATGTTGTCCAGTTTTCGGTGATGAGATATTCGGCTGCCGCAATGAAGTCGTTGAACACGTTCTGCTTGTTGAGCTTGGTTCCGGCCTGATGCCATTCTTCGCCATATTCGGCGCCTCCGCGCAGGTTTGCTTGTGCGTAGATGCCTCCGTTTTCGAGCCATACGAGGCGGTTGGGCGAGAACGAGGGGGGTAACGACACATTGAAACCGCCGTAGCCGTAGAGGTAGACGGGGTTTGAGCCGTCGCGGATAATATCTTTCCGGTAGGTGAGGAACATGGGAATTCTTGTTCCGTCGGCTGAGGTGTAGAACACCTGTTCGGTGATGTAATCATCAGGATTGAATCCGGCGACTTCCGGCGATGTGACAGGTGTGCTCTCCCCGCTGGTTTTGTCATATCTGTATGCCGTTGAGGGATAGAGGAATGATGTGAAGCTGTAGAATAACTCATCGTTTTTCGGAGATGCCGATATGTCGACTGTGCCGAGGGTGGGCAGTTCAATTCCGCGCACTTTTGTGCCGTCGGTTCTGAATATCGCCGGATGCGACGATGCGTCGCTTTCAATGTCAAGCACAAGGTCTTTGCCCGAGAAGCCGGCGGAGGCTATCACTCCCGGCTGCTGCGGGATTACGGTTGTCCAATTTCCGCGTTTGGGATTGGCGACCGGTGCTTTCACTACCTGTTTGCGCGGAGCATCTGCGGAGGTGAGCATATAGAGGTCGTTGCCAATGACATCTATCACACTGATTTCATTGTCTTGCGAAGGTTCTATCATTACCCAGTCGGCTGCGGGATTGGTGAGGTCTTTCATCATCAGGCCATTGCCGAAGCCTTGACCTGAGGTGTAGACAAACAGCCACTTGCCGTCGGTCGACACTCCGGCGGAATGGAAATGCAGAGGGTTGCCCTTGTCTTCAAACACGAGCCGGTCGTCGCTTTGGGGTGTGCCCATTTTGTGGTAGTAGATGCGATGGTTCTCGTTGGCATTTGAAAATTCCTTCCCTTCTTCTGGGCGGTCGTAGGCGCTATAGAAGAAGCCGTCTTTCCACCAGGCCGCGCCGGAGAATTTAGCCCATTCGATATGGTCGGGTAGCTGCTTTCCGGTGGCCGTGTCGATGGTGTAGATTTCAGTCCAGTCTGATCCGTTTCGCGAGATGGTGTAGGCGGTGTAGCGGCCGTCGTCTGACATGTATGTGCCTGTGAGGGCTACAGTGCCGTCGTCAGAGAAGGTGTTGGGGTCGAGGAACACTTCCGGGTCTTGGTCAAGCGATGCCGTGCGGTAAAGTACTGCCTGGTTTTTCAGGCCGTCGTTCCGGTAGAAATAGTAGCGGTTGTCGGAATCTTTCCACGGTGTGCCCTGTTTCACATAGTTGTTGAATGATGAGATGCGTTTGCGCAATGCTTCGCGGAAAGGTATTTCCGACAGATAATCTTGGGTTAGAGCGTTTTCTTCGTTTACCCATGCTGTTGTTGCATCGGCGGTATCGTTTTCAAGGGGGCGGTATGGGTCGGCGACCTTCATTCCGAAATATTCATCGACGGTATTGTCTGACGGCGCTGCCGGATATTTCATTCCGGTGGAGCATGATGTGGCTGATGCCATGATTGCAATAGCTGGGAGAATTAGGTTCCTGGTTTTCATATGGATGATAATGCTGGTCGGTGACTGGTTAATATGAGGGTGTTATGATTTGCGACGTTTGGCCGTGCGTTTCAGATGGAAATGCAGCAACACGATACATGCCACGCAAAGTGCCGAACCTCCGAAATAGAGGGTGGGAGAGGTCTGCCCTTGGCAATAAGACGGCCAGCCCAACACCATCATGACAATAAGATAGATGAGAAGCAGGGCCGGTATGATTATGGGTTTCATATGTTTATGGTCTTGGATTTTTATAAAAAGGATGTCGGCCGGTCATGGGTGCGCCGCTGCTTCCTCGATGTTTACGAACGGGCATTCTTCAGGGTGGAAATTTCCGGCGCGTAGGTGGTTGTAGATGCGTTGACATGCCCATGCGTCGATGGCGGCATAATTTTGCTGGCTTTCAGTTAGCTCTTGCGCCTCCCAGTTGGTGAGACGCTGGTTTTTCGATATGCGGTGCCGGAAGATGATGCCATAGATTTTCTGAAGGCTGTTGTCGGCAATCTCGTAGTCTTTCACAAACGACTGGAGCTCGACAAAGCCTTGGGGCTGGAATTCAGAGAGTTTTGCCAGCGAATGGAAGTCGTCTTTTAACGAAAGGCCTATTTTCTGCACGCTGCCGTTTTCGAGGAAACGCATGAAGTTGTCGATTGAGCCGATCTGCTTCAACCGGAACAGAAAGCATTCGTCTTCACATGAAATTTGTGCCAGCGACACGTTGTAGTGCCTGAATTTCTGGAACGACGGGCGTGTTTCCGTGTCGAATCCCACCTGTTCAACCCGGTTTAGATATGCCAGAGCGCTCCGGCTTTTTGCAGCCGAATCAACAAGGATTACTTTCCCTGGATATTTCACCTCGGGAAGTTCCGTCAGTTGTTCTTTAGTTATGCTCAGCATTGTTGGTCGGATTGGTGTCGCTGATGATAATTCAGATATTATAGATATATTCAGACACTTTGGCTTGTGCCGGTGTCAATATCACGACGGTGGGGAAGCAATCTCCCCCACCGTTGTTGAATCCGTTGCAAAGTTAGCAAATTTCTCCTGCATTTTCCCCATCCTCTCCGCTTAAAATCAGTTAATTTTCAATGGAGGGGGTTGTCGTTAGCTATGATTAGAACTGTATAACTGGTTAGGGTTTGGTCATATCAGTGAGCTGGTTTCTGTTATGTTGAAGTTTGTTGGTTGAATTTCTTTAGGGGGTTACCAACGGGGGATTTCGAGGTCGTCTTTAGATGGGAGCGGGGGGAATTTGGCATGTGGTTCGGCCTGATACCAGAAGGTTGTGGAGGAGATGTCGGATTTCTGGTTATTGTATCGTCCGTCGTGACGCCAGCCGAGATCCTGTATGGTGACCCTGAGGTCTTTGTCGAACCGGATCGGGTCGAGGATATGCCAACGGTATAGCCCGAATGCTGTTACAGCGCGGTATAGCCCGTCGGGGCGGATGACCTGATGCATACCGGCATATGGGGTTGTGAATTCCTGATATTGGCGCGTCTTGGGGTTCTCGAAGTTATAGGAACCGCAGAAATAGTCCTCGGCTCCTGTGCCGCAGATGGTGGGATATTCTTTGTCGCCATCCATATAGAATTTGATTTCCCCCTCACCCCACCAGCAGTTGTCATTGACGCGCCATGCGAGATATGTGCCCACATATTGCCCTTTGCCTTTTACTCCGTCGATAAGGGTGTGTAGCGAATTCTGCGTGGGATTTGAGCGGCGGAACTGTGCGTGAAAGTATGCCTCGTCGTCGGGTATGTCGGTCAGAGTATAGTTAATCTGATAGTAGAGACGCATCTCTTCGGCGGTGTTGATGTTTTCAAGGGTGATACGGGCTTTTTTGCGGAACGGCATTTTCCAATAGCAATTGAACGCGCTGCCGGGATTGACGCAGACGGCGAGGGATGAGAGCTGGGCGTATTCGTTGTAAGCGCTACAGAAGAAGTCGCCTACGGGGCATTCTACTGACGGATTTTTTTCGTCGTCCCAATACATTCTCAATATAGAGAACCTCCAGTTGCCTGTGGGGGTCATCCATATCTGTTGGATGGCGCCCGGACCTTCGATTTCTGCTATGGTGATTGTCTCTCCCGGTTTGACGATTATGAATGGATTAACTTTCCATCCTTTGCCTAAATCACGTGCTGCCGGAGAAGCGTTTGCAACATTACGTTGGTCTTTGTCGCGCACTGGATCGGCCATTCCTCCCTTCCCTTTTTCGCCGGTGAAGTTTTCAGGGCTTATGGAACGGGTTTTTGCATCTGATAATTTCGACAGAGTTCCCATGTTCATGTCAAGGCCGTTAAACGGATAATTGCTTTGGGCGTAGGTAAGGGCTGTGGCCATGCAGAACATGGCGGTTATAAATTGTAGTAGTTTCATGATGTGTTATAAGGCGATATTTAATTGGTTATAAATTTTATTGTGGTATGTGGCGGAAATTACTGATTTTTAGGATTTTATGGTGGGGATATCGAGAATCTCCGCGGTGGGGAAGTGGTGGTTGATGTAGCGGCCAAGGAAGGCGCGGGTGTCGGCGGCTATGACCGGGTCTGTGTCGAAGTGGGTATTGTAGAGGATGTTGGTCAGGTTTATGCCACGTGATTTTATGGCTTCCAGAGAGAGTATAATGTGGTTTATTGACCCGAGTTTGCCGTGGACGGTGAGTGCCAGGGGGAGTTGCCGCGATGCGATGTAATCGATGGTGAACATCGTGTCTGTCAGCGGTACCATCAAGCCGCCTGCGCCTTCGATGAGAACGGTGTCGTAGCGGGCGGCAAGCGTGGCGGTGGCTTTGTCGATTATGCTGAGGTCTATTTCGCGGTTGTCGAGCCGGGCGGCGAGTTGCGGTGAGCATGGGTAAGAGAAAATCACCGGGGCAGTGGTGTGGTCAATGTCTTCGGGAAACATGCCTGTTCCCATGATGCGGCGGTGAACGTCGATGTCTTCAGAGAAGCCGTTGTTGCCTGTCTGGATGAATTTCTGGGTGATTACACTGTGGCCTTCATCCATGATACGGCGCGCCCACCATGCTGCGCAATAGCTTTTACCGGCGTCGGTGTCGATTCCGCTGATGAAATATACTTTTTCCATTTCGGTTGAGATGCGTTTATTTCGGTTTTGAGAAAATCAGATAGATAGGGTGATAGGTCAGTGGTGCTTCGCCTGATGGCGCCAAGGGGTAGTTGCGCAACAGTTTGAGGGCTGAGGCCGGTGAGTGGGGAGTCAGGGCGTTAACTCCCGTTAACTTCATATGGCGTAACAGCGACCTGGGATTGTCGAAGCGTTCCGTCAGTATGGTTTCCTCACAATGGAGCATTTCGGCGCAGTTGTTGATAGCTGATGTCAATGAAGATAGGTCGGGATAGTTTAGCGATATGCCTGTTATGGAGGATATTTCCCTGTAAGTTTCAGGCCCGAAGAGTGATATGGCGGCTATGCCGCCGGGACGGAGCGTCCGCAGGGTGTTGCGGAGGAATGTTTGCGGGGAGTTGAACCATTGCAGGGTGGATGATGACAGTACTATGTCGAGGGTCGATTCACCGCGACTGCTCATGTCGGTCTCCGCGTCGCAGCAATGGAATGTTGCACCCGGGGGTATATGTCTGGGCGCGGCTGGTGCAATGTCGCACAATTCGATTCGATGGTTAGCCAATATAGGTGAGAAATGTCGGGTCAGAGTGCCGCATCCGCATCCGACCTCGAGCACCGCGAGTTTTTTGTCCCCTGTGTTGGAAATCGTGGCATAGATAAAAGGTTTTGCAAGATTCCAGAGCTTTGCTGCCACGGTTTCCTGTGCTGAAGCGTGTTGGCCATATGAGGTGGCAGCACCGGCGAATCTGCGGGCGACGAGCTGTTTATCGATGATTTCGCAGTCGATTATGTGTTGCAGGTCGGGGAAATGAGGCGCGCCGGCAAGCAGCCTGGTGCTGACGCTTCTCCATGCCAGTTGCTGGTTTGAGGCCGGTATGATGGCGTCGTTAAGGCCTATGATTGCCATATCCCACATCGACGTGTCTGCTTCTATGGCATTCATTTCGGCAAATGTTTCTAATTCCTGTCGGAGGCTTTCAAACGGGCGTCTGCAACCGTCTGATTCAATGAATGCCTGGAATTCTGATGCTGTGTTGAACATGCGCCGGTTGAATTTCCTGACCGATTGAGGCGACAGGTTTTCCAATGTTCCCTGGAAAATGCGGAGTGGTATGCCACAGCTGTCGCTGATATGTTTCGTAGTGCCGTTTATGGCTACGGCTCTTGTAATCGGTAGCTTCCTACGCCATCCGGCAAGAAAATCAGCGGCAATCCTTACGCCGAAAGACCACGCCATAACCACGATTTCCTGATAGTTGCAGATACTGGCGGCCAGGATGTCTGTGTCTTCATCAGGCCTGAAACCGGAGTAATCGCTCAAAAGCATTATGTCGTAGCCGGGCTTTGACAACGATGAAAATGGCGCGGCATCCATTCCCCAGCCAAGAAAGATGAGGATAAGGCGTTGGTTAGATGGAGGTGTGGCAAATGATTGGTTCATCGTGGCGTAGCGTGGAAGATTACATTAGCTCGTAGAGGGCGCTGTCAAGAGACTCTATGTCGCGGGGCATCATGTTGGCCGAGAGGCTGAAACGCAACCGCTCTGTGCCCGGAGGCACAGTGGGGCGCCGGATAGGAAGTGCTTTAATGCCGTAGCGCGACAGGAGTTGGCGCGACAGTTCCACCGCTTTGTGGGCATCGCCTACAATCAGCGGCTGTATATGTGATGCTTCAATAGGATTGTCGGTGTATTTCTCCAAAACACCTTTCAGCAGCACTCCCATGCGCTGAAGATGTTCGCGGCGGTTGTCTTTGGCAATCAGTTGGCCGAGGGTGAAACGGGTCCAGGCAGCACTTATCGGTGGCAGGGCGGTTGAGAAGATGAAACTGCGGGCGGTGTTTACAAGATAGTCGTGCATGTCGCGGCTTGTCACTGCGAATGCGCCCATCGAGGCGGCGGCTTTGCCGAATGTGCCCACAATCACGTCAATTTCTTGCGGTGCTGAAGCACCCGCTGCAACCCCCAGCCCTTTTGGGCCGAGTACTCCGAATGCATGTGCCTCATCCACATAAAGCATCACATTGGGGTGCATCCGTTTCAGCTCGGTAAGGTGCTCGATAGGGGCTTTGTCGCCATCCATGCTGTAGACGCTTTCAACAATCACGAGCACATGCTTGTGGCCGGCAGCTTTCTCTTTGAGGATTTTTTCGAGATGGTCTATGTCGTTGTGGCGGAAGCGGATAAACGGCGCGCGCGAAAGCACGATGCCGTCGATAATAGAGGCGTGCACGAGTTTGTCGGCGACAATCAGGGTGTCTTTAGCCGCTATTGCAGGGATGAGGCCGCTGTTGGCGTGGTAACCGCTGTTGAACAGGAGTGTCTGCGTGTCTGCGCCACGGCGTTTGCGGTAGAGCAGGTTGAGAAACACCTCAAGGTTGGTGTATTCAATCTGCCGTGGTGCAAGCAGACGGGCTGCCGATGAGGTCATCGGCACAGTAGACGAAATCGGATCGGCAAAAAATTTCGCCTGTAATTCCGGCTGAGCCGCCAGTCCCATATAGTCGTTTGTGGAATAATCTGTTATTGTCAGGGGCGACACCGTTGGAATTTCACGGTAGTTGCCTTCGGCGTGCAGTCTGTCGAGGTGTTCTCTTATGTCCATTGATAGTTCTGGAGAATGTTAAGCATTTCGCGGCATAGTGTGCGCAGGTCTTCGTCGGGGGTAATATAGGGAGGCATCACGTAGACCCGTGTGCCGAAAGGCCGGATCCATACCCCCCGTCGTACGCACTCTTTTTGAAAACGTCCCACGTCGACGGGTTGTTTGGTTTCTACCACCCCTATTGAGCCGAGAACCCGCACATCGGCCACGCAGTGAAGCCTCCGCGCCGGTGAGAGCTCCTCGTTAAGAACAGATTCCATATGTGCCACAATCTGTTGCATCGGGCTCTCCTCAAGCAGTTGCAGCGAAGCGTTTGCCACGGCACATGCCAGGGGGTTGGCCATGAATGTCGGCCCGTGCATCATCACTCCCGCTTCACCTTCGGAGATGGTGCGGGCCACTTCGGATGTTGTCAACACGGCGCTTAGCGTCATGTAGCCGGCAGTCAATCCTTTGCCCACACACATAATGTCGGGTTCTACTCCGGCATGTTCCCAGGCGAAAAGCCGTCCGGTGCGCCAGAAGCCGGTTGCAATTTCATCGAAGATGAGGTATATGCCGAATTCGTCGCACAGTTTGCGGGCTTCCCTCAGATATTGGGGATGGTAGAACCACATGCCACCAGCGCCCTGAACTATGGGTTCGAGAATCACTGCGGCTATTTCATCAGCCTTCGCCTCGAATAGTTCGCGCAACGGGCGTATGTCATCGGGATTCCACTCTCCGTGGAAACGAGAGCAGGGTTGGGGCACGAAAAACCTCACCGGCAGGGCCGGCCCGAAAGCGCCGTGCATACCTGTGACGGGGTCGCATACGCTCATGGCGTTCCATGTGTCACCGTGGTAGCCCGCGCGGATGGTGGCGAAATTTGTTTTGTTATGGGAGCCGCTGCGGCTGATGGCTGCCTGGACTGCCATTTTCATTGCCACTTCCACCGCCACTGAGCCGGAATCGGCATAAAAAATATTATGCATTGATGGTGGCGCCATGCGCAACAGGCGTTTGCCGAGTTCAACTGCCGGGCGGTGGGTAAGCCCCCCGAACATCACATGGCTCATGGCCTGAATCTGGTCTATAGCCGCTTGATTAATGACGGGATTGTTGTAGCCGTGGATTACGCACCACCACGACGACATTCCGTCAATGAGTTCTCTGCCGCCGGCCAGTTTTATGCGGCATCCTTTGGCCGATTCCACCATATAGGTGGGTAGCGGTTCTGTGGCCGAAGTGTATGGATGCCACAGGTGCTCGCGGTCCCAGCCGTCGCACAGCGCATCGAAATCTATATTGGTAGCTTGCTCCATTGTGTCTGTCATCTAATGCAAAGATACGAAGAAATCGGATTATGCGGAAATGAAATTTTTAATTGGAGGGTGTTGATAAGTTTTGACGGCAGGAGTGGGAAGTGCGGTTTTTAATATCTATCTTCGCAGACAGATTAATCTTTTTGAACGTCTGAAACTGTGAACCGCATAGGCAAACTATATTTCCGCTATGGCACGATGGGCTCGGCAAAAACAGCGCTGTTGCTCACCACGGCCTATAATTTCGAGGAGCGCAAGATGCGCTATCTGTGTATGAAGCCGGTTATCGACACCCGCGAAAGCGAGAATGTCATAAAATCGCGAATAGGCATTGAAAGGGAGTGCCGGTGGATTTATCCCGATACCGACCTCTATGAGTTCGCCAAAGAGTATTTTAAGGCCATAGGGGCTGTTGTGGAGTGGTTTCTTGTTGACGAAGCCCAGTTCCTGACAGCCGCGCAGGTCGACCAGTTGTCGAGGGTGGTTGATGATTTCGGGTCAAACGTGATATGCTACGGTCTGCGCACCGATTTCCAGACAAAATTGTTCGAGGGCTCAAAGCGGCTGTTTGAGATTGCCGATACGATAGATGAAATCAAATCGACATGCACGTGCGGACATAAGACTATCGTCAATGCCCGCATCGATGCCAACGGCGATTTCGTCAGTGAGGGTGCCCAGGTTGAAATCGGAGGTGATGACCGTTATATAGCCGTCTGCCGCAAATGCTGGCGCAACAAGCGGATAGCGCAATCGGTGCGTTATGCGCTTCCGTTTCCGGAGTTGGAAGGCTCCTGTCAGGGCAACGGCCCGGAATAAACTCCACGCACTTTCCCCACAGGCAGTTTCCCTTCGAGAAGCAGGGGTATGCGGTTTCTTGTTGTGGAAATCCAGGCATCCATATTGTCGGAACTGATTTTGCCGCCGTCGGTGGTGAAGGTGAACGTGATGTGGTAGGCCGGCAGACGTTTGTTCTGAACCTCAACCATCTCGACCCCTTTGAAATGTATGGTAAGAATCTCTTTCTTGCTTCCTGAGAATATGTTAAGTTTCACAGATTCCCCTTTTTTCATGTCGGGGTAGTTTAGCTGGCGCATATAATAATATGAGCTCAACATATCCATTGTCAGTCCTTCGGCCTGGTGCACCTTCATGCTTTTAATCATGGCGGTGTCTTTTTTGTGTAGCCGCCAGCGTGTGGCATCTGCACGCACGGTGTTGCCTGTGCGTGTGAAATAGAGCAGGTCGCGGTTGTAATCGCCACCTTCATGGGCGATTTTTTCATAGTATGTCGGAAAAAACGTTTTTGAATCTATTGAACCTTTGAGGGTGTCGCGCACATGGTAGAATTTGTCGGCCCACGGAGCGGTGGCGGCGGTGAGCCGTGCTCTAAACTGGGATGTGGCACTGTCGGGATGGGTTTCCAAAGCCACCGATCCGGCTTTTTTATTGATAAGCCCCCATTTATACATGATGTCGTAGGTGACCCGCTCTTTGGGCACATTCCAGGCCGATGCCATGGCAGGAATGGCCAGGGCGAGCAGCAACGATATTAATTTTGTTTTCATAATGCCATTAGACAGGCTTTCCTCGGCAAGGTTTAGACATGGACTGTTTTTCAATTGCAGAGGCTTGGGTGTAAACAGGTTAAGTGTGGAGTGGAGGTGTCAATCGGCCAGAGGTAGCGAGTCGATGGTCTGTTGGTCAACAATCGTGCATTCCATATGGCCTACGGATAGCGACCCTTTGATGAACAGAGGGGTGCGTGCCTCGTCATTGCCAATCCATACTTCCAAAGAATCGCTTTTGGAGCCTGCGGTGAAGTTTAATGAGATGTGCCGGCATGAATTGACTGAGCCGTTTACGGTTATGTCGTCAGTCCCTATGTAGATAATCTGCAGCCTGTCGATTTGATTCCCGTTGGAAAGGCTTATGTTGAAAGTGCTGCCCGGTTGCTGAATGGCATAGTCAATCTGACGCATGTAGTAGAACACGCTGAGAAGGTCGGTTGATAGCCCCGATGCATAATTGCTTTCGCGGGAACGTATCACCTTACCGTCGGGCAGATGGCCTGTGACAGGCCCGTTTTTTGAAGGGCCTTCAGCGTTTCCGGTTATCGTTTCTATTGAAAATTCCCCATGCTGGCTTGTAAGGGCTGCATTGTTGCATTGGATGTCGGGATGGGCAAGTATGGTGCCGGTTATGGCGTCTGATGCCACGTAATAATGCCCTAACAGGTCGATTGATTTCCCCGACAGAGTGGCTTCGAAACTATCTGTGCCCGGAATGTTTCGTGTGGATACTGTTGCAATGCCTACGTTGGCATCAATTAGCCCCCATTTGAACCGCACGCTGTAATGGAGGGTTTCATCGGGAACTTCCCATGCACATGCCATAACGGCCGTACCGGCAGTCATTACCACCGACAGTAAGATTGATTTGAGTGAGAGTGTCATGTCTGATTGAGGTTTAGCTGTAGTGGAAATCTGTGAGTGGCACGATTCCGTCAGGAACCTGACGGCCGTTGACGTGGGCACTCACCAATGCCGAGATGTTTATCAGCGGCATGGGATAGTCCTGTAGGAATGTATTGGCGGTCCGGATGGCCAGCATGCCGCGCAATGCGCCCACTGCAGGGCCATACATCAGCATCATAAGGCGTGGAGGCAGGTCGATGCCTTTTCCGTTGTCGAATCGGGGCATTCCCTCCGGTTCCAGTTCAAAATCCATCTCGATGCAGTAGCGTAAAATAGTGTGGCGCATCATGGAACGCATGTGGCAGTAGGTGGTGGTCAGCCTTAGAGAAACTGTGTGGATTTCCGGATGCGGAATGAATTTCGAGGTCAGGGTGACAGCTATTTCTCCTCCGGCATAACGCATTCTCTCCCACCGGCTGATATGGCAGACGGACGGAACTTCGCGCACATTTGCAATCCTTATGTTATATTCCATCTCTTTCACAAAGGAAAAACATCGGTCCGGTGTGGATGGTTCATCCTGAATTTCTTGAAATTAATCATGTGGGGCGTAATTTGTCGATGCAGGAGTGGGGTGGTTGGCAAAAAAATCGCTATATTTGCAGAGCCTCTGATTAATAGGGCAGTATGATTGATTCTTTCTGTTGAATAACATAAAATCAACTTATCAATATTTAAACCAATCACGACGATGAGAAAAGCAATCACGATGTTGATGCTGGTGCTTGCCGCTTCATTTTCTGCGGTAAATGCCCAGCTCATGAATCCTGTGAAGTGGAACGTGACCACCGCCATGACAGGCGATGCCAAAGGTGAGGTGGTGATGACCGCCACCGTGGAGCCAGGTTGGCATGTCTACAGTTATGATGTTGACCCTGAGATAGGGCCTACACCTTTGGAACTGAACTGGACTTCGCTGCAAGGGGTGAAACTGACAGGCAAACTTAAAGCTGACAAAACTCCGCACAAGGAGTTTGACAGCATGTTTGAGGCGGAACTGAGCTGGTGGACCGGCACGGTTACACTGAAACAGCCGTTTGAGGCCACTGCCCCGGATTTTACCATTGATCTAACATTGCGCTATTCGGCATGTAACGACCAGAACTGCATTCCGCCGACAAAAGAGACTTTCAATCTCAAAGGCACTGCTAAAATTGCTGCGGCTAAGGTTGCCGATACCCCTGCCAAAGAATTGGTGGAAGAGCCTGTAGAGAGTGGTGGTGCTGCAGAGGCCTCTGCCGCCGCTGTTCCGGTTGATAGTGTGGCGGATACACAGGCGCAGGGCGCAGCTGCGGAGAATGCGGTTACATCCGATACACTCTGGGAACCTGTTGATTTCGAAAGCACAGGCGACGATTCAACCGACAGTTCTTCATTGTGGTATATCTTCATCACTTGTTTCCTTGGTGGATTCGTGGCTCTGCTCACTCCCTGTGTGTGGCCTATGATTCCGATGACTGTCAGCTTCTTCTTGAAAAAAGGGAAATCTCGTGCCAAATCGGTGGGTGACGCCTGCATCTACGGGGTATCAATCATAGTGATATATCTCGCCCTGGGTCTGATTATTTCAGCCCTGTTCGGAGCCAGCGCCCTCAATGCATTGTCGACCAGCGCGGTATGTAACATCATTTTCTTCCTGTTGCTGGTTGTGTTTGCTGTGTCGTTTTTCGGCGCGTTCAATATCCAGCTCCCTTCGTCGTGGAGTAATAAAATTGATTCGACAGCCGAGCGTACCACCGGTTTGTTGAGCATATTCTTCATGGCATTCACGCTGACGCTGGTGTCATTCTCATGCACCGGCCCTATCATAGGTACTCTGCTCGTAGAAGCGGCCAGCACCGGCGACAGTTTCGGCCCTGCGGTCGGTATGTTCGGATTCTCCTTGGCGCTGGCCATTCCGTTCTGCCTGTTTGCGATGTTCCCGTCGTGGTTGCAGAGCGCACCGAAATCGGGTTCATGGATGAACACCGTCAAGGTTGTGCTCGGTTTCATAGAACTGGCCTTGTCGCTTAAATTCCTGTCTGTGGCCGACCTGGCATATGGCTGGCATATCCTCGACCGTGAGGCGTTCCTGGCTCTGTGGATTGTGATTTTCGGCCTTATGGGTCTCTATCTGCTCGGCACCTTCAATTTCAAGCACTACGGCCCTGCCGACAGCAGTATCGGCACCGGAAGGTTCTTCCTTGCAATGGTGTCGTTTGCTTTCACCATCTATCTCGTACCCGGTTTGTGGGGTGCGCCGCTTAAGAGCGTCAGCGCTTTCGTGCCTCCGTTGTTTACCCAGGATTTCAATCTTTATGGCGGCGGTTTCACTGAATATGACGACTATGAAGAGGGGATGCGCGTGGCAGCCCAGGAGGGGAAACCTGTCTTGATTGATTTTTCGGGATATGGATGCGTGAACTGCCGCAAAATGGAAGGTGCGGTGCTCGATGATGCCGGTGTGCACACCATGATCGAAGACAATTTTGTTGTCATCAAACTGATGGTCGACGAAAAGAAGTCGCTTCCGGAGCCTATCACTGTTGAGGAATATGGCAAAAAAATCACCCTCGACACTTATGGTGACAAGTGGAGTTACCTGCAGCGTTATAAATTCCAGGCAAACGCCCAGCCATATTATGTTGTTCTCAACGGCAAAGGTGAGCTGCTTTCAGGGCCGTTCTCATATGACGAGAATATCCCGGCATTCACCCGTTTCCTTGAAAAAGGCATAAAGGATTTCAAGAAATAACAGCAGTTCCACCGTTTGCTGTTACGTAGCATCCATAGGCGGTGTGCCGACTTTCGAGCGGCACACCGCCTTGTTTTGGATACAGTTAATAACTGACTTGTTTTCACCTCCTATTATTCACCAGATAAACACATCCGCCGGGTATTCACAGAACGAGAAGGGTCGCGACTGCAAATCCGCCGGTTGGAGATGGCTGATTTCGCGGTCGCGACCCTGAAGTTTTACAATGGGGGAGTTGAATCCCTTGTTGGATTATGCGGTTTATGGCCGAGGGATGCCGGGGGTAGCACCGCCGATTATGGCCAAATGATCCACTGCCATCGATTCAAAAGCTACAGTCATCATAAGAAGGCCCGTAGCCGTTACTTTTGTAAAATTAATCATAGGAATTATTTTAGGGTTGATTTAAGATGTTTAACCGGTTTTAGATTTAATTGCGCATAAGAAATCTGTACTACAAAATTATAAGCAGTCTGCCTATTCTAAAAGCGTCATGGCATATTGGTAGCAAATAAGTAGCCGGTTTAGATTTAAATTAGAGCTAATATGTTTTATTCCAATGATATAGCTGTTGGCGGTTTGTGGCAATCTGTAGTGTTGCCAATATGGTTTCCAGGAACGTTATCCATATGAAACCACTGATTTGCTGAAGCCCGTTTCGGGTGACTTTTACATAATGGGTGTTTTTTTATTAACTTTATGTATGATGAGGAAACGGCTGTTAACGGAATGGATTGCATTGCTTTTGCTGTTGGCTATGACCGGCTGCAACGAATCGGCACATGCACAAACAGACTGTCTGATGTCAGAGCTTCTTCAGACTATTAAGAATCGTGATAAGTATCTTTCGAAGAAAGAAAACCGTCAGAAAGAGCTTAGGCTGGCATTCTGCATTCTGTACGTGGGGATACAACAAAAGCCGTCGGGAAATGAGACCCGGCGGCTTTTGTTGTATTGAAGGATGAGGTTACTTGATGACGGTCTTGACACCGTTAACGATGTAGAGACCTGCAGGGAGATTTTCCAGTTCTGCCGGCGATCCAACTGTGGCGACATGGATGCCTTGTAGGTTGTAGACAATGTAACTGCCGTTTTCAGGGGCAATCACGCTGTCGAGTCCGCTCTGCGTTGTGTCATAGTTGAAGATGAACACAAATGACTCTTCGGGATTTGTTTCGTTCTCGTCAACAACCAGGTTGCCGTTCATGTCGGTGGCCCTTATCGATATTTGCATTTTGGGCCCGATGTTCTGCATATAGTCTTTGTCGGCGGTGAGCACCCATGTGTTGCTGTATTTCTCGCCGGAATTTTCGTCTACAACAGCTTCCTCAGGTTCGAGGGTGGCGAAGCTGATGGGGGCGGCATCGCCTGACAGGATTTTGGCATCGGCTGCCATTATGTTGACCATGCCGTCGAATTCGAGAGTAAACACGTTGTCGGTCGGTTTCAGAACTGTCGATACCGATGGTGTGATGCTTACAAATCTTGTTTCGCTGGTTTGGAAGGGTTCTGATGTGCCGAGCAAAAGAATGGTTGCTTTCCCGATTTCTGCTGCGCCGTTGTTTTTGGCGGCTTCATTCTCCCAAGCTGTGAATTCCATATTGTAACGGTGGCCGCGCACCAGGCGGTAGCTGCCTTCAACAATTGCCTTGTGATAGTTGTCGTCGTTGAGCGCGAGTGGGGCGGCAGGTTTGATCAGGGAATTTTCGCCTTCGGCTGCGTCGAGGTCGAATATCTGATAGGTAATGAACATTTCGGGGTATTTCTCCAGATAGTTCGTCTCAATGAGGATTTCGTCGCCGTTGTTCAGACGGGCCAGTTCCGCGCCGTAGTCAGGGCTTGAATATGTTATTACAAATGCATCATATTTCGCTCTCACATCGTTTGAGTGGTCGATGCCGTCGGTTGATACAAGTTCGTGGAGCGTTACGGTTATGTCCTGTTTCCCTTTTACCTCTGCGGGTATGGCAACGATATATGTGCCGCTGTTCTCCTTTTCAGGGGTGAATTCGCAGTCGTTTTTGTTTACTACGGCAGATTTGGTTTCAGAGCCGTCGGCATATTCAAATTTGAATCCGTTGAAGCGGATGCCGTTTAGGCCGGATATCCAAATTTCCAAATTGTCGACATCGGCCAGTGAGCTTCCGTGTGCAGGGAAGAAGTCGGCCATTACGTCGATACGTGGCAGTTCGAGATAGGTGCAGTTGAATGAGAAAGAGCCTGCAGCCCCGGTAGCGGTTGTCTGAACGAAATTACCTTCGGTGTCGCGAAGCCCGGTAATCTGAATGTTGATCAGTTCCTGGGGGGCTGCCGAGCCAATCATTTCAGCCACGCGGCGCGATTTGCCGGTTAAATCAACTGTGGCTACAGCCCCGTTGATTGCTACCGGCAGACGTTCCAAGTAGAATTGACCGTCGGCAGCTTCGATGTCACCGTAGCTGATTCGTGCTTCAGCGCCTTCAGTCTGCAGGTCTCTGTCGAATGTAAGGGTGGCAATTCCATCAGGGTCGCCTGGTGCAAAATATGATTTGAAGATTTTCGGGAAATCATATTTCAGCAGTTGTGCCGGTTGTCCGGCTGCTATGTATTTGACAGTGTAGATGCCGTCGCCGTTATAAAGTGATTCATCGGCTGTCGATTTGATGTCATTGATAGTGAGTGTGAATTCGTCACCTTTTTTTATGGTGCTGTTTTCAAGCCATCTGGTCAGAGCTGTTGCAAGGTCGACAGAGATGTATGAACCGGAGGAGGATACGCCGACGCGTGCTGTGGTGCCGTTAGCTGTTATCGATGCTTTGCCCACTGTGACAGGTAGGTTGAACTGGATATTCACGGTTCCGGTTCCTGACACTGAGAATGAGCTTCCCGCTGCCGGTTCCACATTCACGAAATCCAATTCCTGTTTCATCGAAATGCGGATTTTTGAGGCCATCGGGAATTTTGTGTATAAATAATAGGTTGTTCCGCTTTCGGCATCGAATGTGTATGTGATGCCCAGCGATGCATAGCCGGTGCAGGTGGTGGCGATTTCGTTGGTGTAGTCTGCATCGGAGAAGATTCCGATGTTTTCACCTTCGATAAGTACTTTCCCGCCTTCAGAGGCTGTGAAATGCCCGGTCAATGGCTGGTATTTTTCAATCTCGTAGGTTTTTCCGAGTTCGATTTCGCCAAGGTCTGTGGCGTTGGCCGCTTGTATGCCGAAGCATGTAACGACTGCCAAGGCCAATACTCTGGCGCAGTTTGCTGCGTAGGTGGTAAAAAGTTTCCTCATTGCAGGTTGTGTTTATTGTATGAAAAATTTGGTTTAGTTAAAACCTGCGGTCGCATACCCTTTGGCAGGCGACCGCAGGCTTATTGTGTTTGCGGCAGTGTGATTTCCTGCCGGAGGGGTTATTTCAATATCATCTTGACAACCGACGATGCATTACCAGAGGTGACTCTGATGATGGCAGGGCCTTGGAAGCCGTTGGTGGGTAGCTCCATCATGTCGTTGCCAGAACCGCTTGCAATAAGGCGTCCTGTGAGGCTGTAGATTTCAGCAACGAAATCGCCGGTTGCAATGACATGCACTGCGGATGGAACGGCTGTGACGGTTATATCGGTATTCTCTGTCTTGACAGATTCAACTCCGGAGCGTCCGGTCAACGAAACCTGGTCGGCATTGATAATGCGGTTGGTGTTGCCGTCGATCATCATTACCACCATATGGCAGTTGTCGGGAACATTCACAGTTGAAGGAAGCACGCCTGTGATTGTGGCTTTGTATTCTTTGTCGCTTTCAATGTTCTGTGGGATATAGCCGCCGGTGCCGTTGTAGGTGGTTCCGTAGGCGTTGCGTGCTACATGTGATGCATAATAGGGATATACGGTAGATTGTCCGTATTTTCCACCTTTACCCCATTCGCCGAGGTCGGGGTTCTCGTATGTGTGGTTGTTGTTTGACTGGTAGGTCAGAACGTTGTCTTCCGTCACAACGGCGAATAGGTTGATGTTCTGCCCGGTCATGCTCAGTGCGCTCTTCACTGTGCAGTCAACTGTGAACCCTTTTGAATCTTCATCGTATGCTGAAACTATCGAAATCTGGGCATCTGCCTGTTTCTCGAATTCGCGCTGTGCCATGTCGAGCCACGACAGGTTTTCGGCATTGTCACCGGTCTCGCCGGCTGAAAAACGATAGTTCCCGTCGACTACCAACATCGGAGAGGTTATGTCGCCACGGTTGATGCGGCCTGAAGGGGCGCCATTCAGGCTCAGGAACGATGCATATGCATGGAGGCCCGCTCCGAGCTCGTCGCCGGTGTAGCAATGCAGGGCGATGGGTATGAATTTGTCGCCATAGATGCGGTGGAGGTTGTCAATTGCCACTATGCCGCGTGGGCAGTTGGGACACCCTTGGCCGGTGAACTCCTCAAGCACGATGTTCTGTTGGGGTTCGAAAGTGAGGTTCTTCACTGAGGAGGCGAGGGTCTCCACATCCTCGTCGCCGAGTTTCAGGTCAACCGAGAACTTGTTTTCCACACCTTTTGCCAAAGGCAGTTCTTTGGCGAAGTTGAATGGATAGACATCTTTGTTCTTAAGGTTAAGTCCTGTTTCGCTTATCTGGTCGAGGGTGTTGCCCTGGCCGTCTTTGAGGGTGAGCGAGATTGACGAGTATGTGTCAAGTTCCGATGTTATCGCGATTGCGCCTTTCACATTGAGCGCGTCTTTGTTGATTACACGCGTGGGGTTTTCAAACGATGCGGCATATTTGACGTCGCGCACAACTGTTACGTTGTCGACGAATACGGCGCTCTGGTCGTTGTTTTCATTGACAAACGCGATGTAGACGTTCTTGCCTGCATATTTGGCGAGGTCGATTACGTTGTGTTTCCATTCTCCGGCAAGCAACTCTTCGTTTTCACCCGGGCTCTGCAGCTCGTTGTAGATAACATCTCCGTCTTTGCGGAAACGGGCGGCAGTGGTTTCGTTGATTGAGGTGAAGATGTCGTCGGTTGCGAGAAGATAGACTTTCAGATAATCCTTCTTGCTCTTGAGATAGCTCTGTGAGTCGAATGTGAGCACACATTTTTCATCGGGAAGGAACAGCTGGGTGGTGCACATCCAGTCGTCAGACTGCCCTGCTGGCGAATACATCGAGTGTGACACCAGCGCCCAGTTGTCAGACGATTCCTGGTCGCGCACGGCAAACCATGGATATCCGTCGCCGTTGGCGAATCCCCAATCAATCATCTTCTGGATAGGCTGGTTGTGGTCGCCTTCGTGGAACATCCAGTTGGAGGTTATGTTGCCGTCTTCATTGAATATATAGCGGGTGTCGGTGGGGATTTCGCGCACGTAGGTGCCGGTGTAGTTGAACACGAGTTCGTCATTCCCCCCCTGTCCGCTGAGGTCGGTAACCGATTCGGCGGGAATAACGATGCGGTAGCCGAGGTCTTTGTAGAGATATTGTCCGGCAGTGGGATAGGCCATCATCTGGTTTGAGCCGCAGGCGATGTTGAGCTCGCATATCAGCTCGGGCTCGTCGTTGTCGGTGCGGTAGAAATAACCTTTGGCGTTCTCGGCAGCTTTGAGTTCGGCGTCGAAAGTCACCATAAGCGGGTTGGTGCTCATGTCGAGGCGTGCGAAAGCATGTCCGTCGGCGGGATATGCGCTGATGGCTTTCACTGGGCCGTTGGCGCGGCCTTGATATGTGATGTTGATTTCGCGTGATTTCACCTGCTCGTCGCCCTGGAGGCATATCATTCCTGCAGGGATGCGGACAGTGTATTTTTTCCCCGGTTCGAGGGAGGTGGTGCGGAATCCGATTGTAATAGTCGAGGCTTCGGCCGAGGCTTTCAGGGCGTTTCTGACGGTTTTGCCTGATTCGTCAAGAAGGGCGATGCGGGTCTGGTTTCCTACAACCGACACCGGTTGGCCGAAATTGATGCTCAGGGTTGTCAGCGCCGAGAAAACGCTTTCCTGTTTCGGGGTTACCGTGTAGTCGCCCAGAAGGTCGATCTGGGAGCACACGCTTGTGAGAGGCTCTTTCAGGCGCAGTATGTAGGTCTCGGCAGTCGACGGCAGCATGGCGATGGTGAGTCCGTCGGCAGATACCTCAACGGGCTTGCCGGTGACGCTGTATCCGGTTTTTGCTTCAAAGTCGATGTCGTAGACCTGTTTTAGAATCTGGCTGAGGTTATAGTAGTAGTTGCCGCTGCGGACAAGCATCGACGAATAAGGATTGACGGCGGGTGTGGCTGCCAGCAGTGTGCCGTCGTTTGTGATTGAGAAACCGCTGACATCGGTGTCGTATTGCCCGTCGTAAACTTCGAATTTGTCTTGGGCGATGTTGTAGCGGTATCCTACCCAGTATTCGCGTCCGAAAGAATTGCCGTCCATATCTTTCACCATGTAGGCAGCGCCTCCGACCCATTCGCCGTTGGGGCTCATAAAGCCGCCTTCCACAGCATGGATGCCGTCTACCTTGCCTACCCATTTCCCGCCTGGGGTGGATGGCTCGTTGAATCCGATGAATTTATGGGTCGATGTCTGCCTGTCATACACATATGTGCAGGTTGCCATCGGTGATATATAGCTATAAGATAATACGCCGAGAATGTAGCGGCCGTCGGGAGAAATGGCGTTTAGCGAATTCTGCTTCTGGTCTTCATTCGTCATGTCGATATGCGGCAGGTTTGGTAGCTCTACGATGGTTTTGGTCGTGAGGTCATAGCATACGGCATTGAATTCGTAGATGTTATCCTGGCCGACGATTCCGACAGCGTAGTGTCCGTCGGGAGTCACGGCATTCAGACGCCCGGTGGTATAACCTTCGGGAAGAGGGAGCATGGTCCATTCCTGTGTCGCTTTCGACCATATGGCCGGTTTTGTCTGGCACTCACCTACCACGATTGAGCCATCGTCTGTCACGCCTCCCACACCGGCCAGGCCGCTTGAGTGGGATATTGTGTACTTGTCGGTGATGTTTTCAAGGTTGATGAGCACGCCTCCTTTCGGACGTATGTCGCCGTCGTTGGTGCTTGCGGTCTCGGAAATCATCCATTTCCCGTTGGGCGACATGTCGGTGATGACGATGTCGGTGCCCGGCATGGGGTTGATGAATTCCGGTGCCATGTTGGCTTGGGCGTTTGCAGACACGGAGATGCCGGCAACCAACGCTCCTGCCATCAGGAACTGTCTCTTCATTTGGTTCATAGGTTTAATATTGAATTGTGTTAATGATTTTTATGTCGTTGTAGTGATAATCAGGTCTCGGTTCTGTTTTGTTTCGTTGTCCATGCAGAGGCGTTATGTAATAACGCGCATTATTGTGGGATGCAAATGTAGGTATTATTTTGGTTCATACCAACAGCCGATAATGGTTGTGAACTATTTTTAACACGTGTTTTATGCGTCGGTAACTATTCAGCGGACACGCTAAGGCGATAATGTGGAATAGACATCACCAT